>Ga0233431_1000062_pt1 | contig 242312 bp, 289 predicted proteins | sample SI_118_April2016_FD_179867 | JGI IMG/M metagenome (GOLD analysis project Ga0233431, IMG submission 179867) | Seawater microbial communities from Saanich Inlet, British Columbia, Canada - SI_118_April2016_200_MG | ecosystem: Environmental > Aquatic > Marine > Inlet | place: Canada: British... | reverse complement strand
TTTTAACTTATTTTTTGTATATTAATCTTTCTAAAACATGACTAACGTAATGTTTATATACTAAAAGATATTACTAAATTTGTGCCTAGAAAAAAATCAACTAGAAAAAAAGTAGCAAGTAAAAAGAGTATTGCCTAAAATTGAGAAAGATGTTAAAACATTAAGTGATGGTCTTTCTTATTCTTTTAATAATTTTAGAAGAATTTGGAATTTTTATTGGGTATTAATACCTATTTTTGGTTGGTTAGCTTTTGCAGGTTATAGTGTTAAAATAATTAAATCATTATTGAATAAAGAATTTCATGAGTTGCCAGCATTTGGTAGTTTTTGGGAAAATTTTAGAGTAGGATTTTTCTTTTTCTTATATTCACTAGTTATATCATTAGTAATTATGGTTATTACAGCGTTACCTTTTATTGGATGGATCTTTTCAATTTATTTTATATTAATTAGTCCACTATTAACAATTAATTATGCAAAGAATACTAAATTTGTAGATGGTTTTGATTTTGCTAAAGTTACAAGAGGTATTTTTAATAAGAACTTTGGAGAATACTTTATTGCTTATGTTAAATCAATAGTTGTAGGTGTATTATTTTTACTTGCAAGTATTTTAATAATTACAATGGTATTAACAATACCTGCTATCTCATTTGTTAAGTATTATTATTTTGTAGATTATTATAATAAATATTTAGAATAAAAAAAAGAAAAATTAAAGTGTTTTTTCTCCAGGTTTCCAATTAGCAGGACATAATCCGCCAGTTTGTAAAGCCTGTAATACTCTTAAAATTTCATCAACACTTCTTCCAACATCTAAGTTTGAGATCACTGCATATTGTAATATCCCGTCAGGATCAATTACAAATGTTCCACGTAAGGCCTCTCCTGTTTCTTCTATTAAGATGTTATATTTTCTAGCTAGATCATGAGCAGTATCTGCTAAAATTGGATATTTTATTTCTTGCAAGTCTCTTTGCACCCATGCTTTGTGGGAATGTGCTGAATCGGTTGATGCCGCTAGTACTATTGCATTATTGCTTTTAAATTGCTCTTCTGATGCAGCTAATGCTTTTAATTCTGTTGGACATACAAAAGTGAAATCACGTGGATAAAAAGTTAATACTATCCATTTTCCTTTATAGTCTTCAGAATTTATTTTTTTAATATCTCCATTTTCATATGCATCAAGATTAAAACTTGGTGCTTTTTCTCCTATTTTTACCATTTTAATTACCTCCTTAGCAATTTTTACATATTCCATAAATTTGAACATGTGTTGGCTGAAAATTATCTATAGAAAAATTCATTTTATCTATATCGAATATTTTTTTACAATTTTTACAAATTAGGTGATCATGTTTTTCTTCATTACCATCAAAGATTTCTTTATTTTCTAAATCAATTTTATCTATGGTATTATTATTTGTTAATAAATTTAAATTCCTATAAACTGTACCTAAACTTATTCTTGGTAATTTCTTTTTTACATGTAAATAAACTGATTTTGCAGATGGATGTGATTTTGTTGATTTTAAAAATTCTAATATTATTTGTCTTTGATTTGTTAGTTTCATAGTAATAGTTCTTAATTAGGAATGATTACTATTTAAATGTTTCTATTAGGAAAGGTTTTTATATGAAATTAGGATAATCAAATAATGTTAAAAGGGAAACATCCAGTTCTCAAACAGAATTTAACATTTGGACAGAGATCTTCAGATGTATTAACTGCAGTAGTTGGAAGTTGGGGTTTTATTATTTTTTTGTTAATATTTATGGTTATATGGATGGCATTTAATTTTATAGGTTGGAAAAATCAATGGGATCCTTATCCTTTCATCTTACTAAATTTTGTGTTAAGTACTTTAGCTGCAATACAAGCACCTATTATTTTGATGAGCCAAAATAGAACAAGTGAAAGAGATAGGTTGCAAACTAAATATGATTATCAAGTTGATAGAAAGGCTGAGAGAGAAATTAAAGATATACAAAAAGATTTGAAAGAAATAAAAAAATTACTAAAAAAGAATTCTAAATAAAACCAAAAGACTTTAAAATAAAAAAGTGGTTAAATTTCTATTGGGCCTGTAGCTCAGTCTGGCCTAGAGCGCTGATTACTGTAAAGTGAGCGTAAGTCTTATATGGCCTGGTCAGATACAAAAGGCTTAAGAGAGCCAGAGGTCGGGAGTTCAAATCTCCTCAGGCCCAATTTTTTATCTTAAGAAACTTTTATAAGGGCATTAAAATAAAAATCTTTTATGCTCCTGTAGTATAGCTCGGTCAAGTATGCCGCCCTTTCGAGGCGGAGACCCGGGTTCAAATCCCGGCGGGAGCATTTTTAATTATTTTAAAAATTTCTATGAAAAAAGATTTGAAATGAGGAGTTATACGTACTAATTTTGTATACTTATTCCACATTTTAGAATTTTTCTTATCGTCTAAAATTGTTAGTTTGTGGTCTTCTAAAATTTTTCTTTTTTGGTCCTTGGCTGCTTCTATTACTGTCATTACTTCTATTGTTATTTCTATTACCTTCACTACTTCTATTGTTATCATTACTCCTGTTATGATTGTTACCCCTATTACCGTCATTACTTCTGTTAAAATTGTTACCCCTATTACCGTCATTACTTCTGTTAAAATTGTTACCTCTACCACCACCATTACCTCTATTACCGCCACCATTTCTACGGAAAGAGTTTCCTCTTGGACGGGAAGTCTGTCTGCTTTGGAAAGTAGTTTCTATTTTTGTTAAATAAGGCTTTTCAACTTTTTCTATAATAAACTCTCTATACTCTTGCTGTACACGAGAAAATTTATCATAGTCATAATCGCATAATATGTTTATTACTTTACCCTCTTCTCCTGCTCTAGCTGTTCTACCAATTCTATGAACATAATCTTTTGGATCATTAGGTACATCATAGTTGTAGACATGGGAAACATTATCAATATGTAAACCACGAGCAGCTACATCTGTACACACTAAAACTTTGGTTTTAGCATCATTAAATTGTTCTAGAGTTTTATTTCTTTTATTTTGAGAAAATCCACCATGGATTGCAATAGCATTAAATCCGTTAGTTTTAAGATTTCCCACTACTGTATCTGTATTATGTCTAGTGTTGCAAAAAAGCATAATTAATTTAGATTTTTCTTCTTTCATTAAGTGTATCAATAAAGATAATTTTAAGTTTCTTGGTACATCATAATAAATTTGTTTTAATTTTGAAGGATCTACTTGATTAGCTGCTTCTACTTGTACTGGATCAATTAAATATTTATCAGATAATTTTTTTATTCTTTCTTCTATAGTTGCTGAGAAAAATAATGTTTGTCTTTTTTTAGGACAAGCTCTAATTATTTTTTCTACATCATCAATAAAACCCATATCAAGCATACGATCTGCTTCATCTAATACTAAAACTTTAATATTTGAAAGATCAATTGTTCTTCTAGATAAATGATCAAGTAATCTTCCTGGTGTTGCTACAACTACTTCTGCCCTTTTTATATCTCTGATTTGAGGACCCATAGCAACTCCCCCATAAACTGAGGTTATGCTTAGATGTTTATATTCACAAAATGTTAATAATGCGTCTTTAACTTGTTCAGCAAGTTCTCTTGTTGGTGTCAAAACTAAAGTTTGTAATCCTTTTCTTGAATCTGTTTTTTCAACAATACCAGTACCAAAAGCTAGTGTTTTTCCTGATCCTGTAGCGGATTCACCAATAATATCTTTTCCTTTTAAAATATGAGGAATGGATAATTCTTGTATTTCTGTAGGTTCTTCAAAACCTAATTTTGTTATATGTTTTAATAAATCATGGCTTAAGCCAAGTGTTTCAAATTTCATTTTTATTGCTCCTATAGCACTTATTTAGAAAAAGCAAAATGTTGTTAACAAGTGCTTTCTCTTATTCTGTACTTATATTTTTAAAATTTAGTTAAGGGTTTTTAAAGGTATCTATTTGTTAGATTATTTACTATGGTTAGATTTTTAAGTTTTTCTTTTAATTAATTTATATGGGATTAAGTGAAGGTGTTGTAGTTGATTGGGGAATGATTAATCCTTTTTTAGTTGTTAGAACTGAGGAAGGTCATGTTTTTGTTGATCCTGTAGTGAATGGTGGCGGTGATTACCTTAATCAAATTAGAACTAGGGTACTAAATGGGGAACAACCTTTAATTGAATTTAGATGGGAAAAAGGTAATGCTACAATAATTGCACCTAGTGGGGATTATGATGGAGAGGGATTAAGACAATCTCCTAGTGTTGGTGCTTTGGTTGTTCAAACAAGATTAACCCATAGGTTTACAGGAATTTGCGACATGTTGGGATCAAATGATAGCATAAAAGATAAGACTGATGGAAATGATTATAGGGCAATTTTTGGTGTAACTGGAACAGATGGAGTAATGATAGATACTTTTTTGGATGATTTATTCTATCCTATTTTACACGGTAGATCTACTCTTCCTTTTGTTTTAAATTCTGATAGAGTTAATTTAACATTAAATGGATTTGAAAGAAGATATGATCGATTAATGAGATAACTTATTTACTCAAATATCTGTTTAATTTTTCGAAAGATTATTAGAAATGCAATAACTTTTTAAAAGAATATATTTCTTAAAATATTAATAGCGGGATAGGGCAGCCAGGAGTGCCCGTCGGGCTCATAACCCGGAGGTCGGTGGTTCAAATTAAATTATCTTAAATGATAATTTGTGAAAGTCCACCTCCCGCTAGAATTTTCTATATTAAAAAATCATTTTCACCATTACACAATATTTATAAATGCCAATAATCGTAATTTTTTAAGATGATAAATGAAAAAGCAGTAGTCGAAGCATTTGGCAAGATTAAAGATGAATTTCTAGAATTAAGAAGAGAGATTAGTGACCTAAAGGAACAAATTAAAAACCTAGAATCTGGATTAACACAAGAAGAGGTTCCTATTGAGACAGGGAAAAAATTAGACGAGGACGAATTAGATCTAGCTGATTCTTATTATTAAATATGAAGAGAAGTTCAAGACGTTGGAAGAAAAAAGGTCAAATGCGTTGGAAGTGGCAACGTAAACGTATGAGAAAAGAGAAAAGAAAGAGACAAGGAAAGCACTAATTTTTTTTATTTTCATTATTCTAAATATATTATGATTGTTTTAATAAGGTCCTGAGGGTAATGTAATTTCAATAGGTTCTCTTTTAATTCCTTTAAATTATTATTCTCAATTATTTTTATTGTTACTATTTTTAAGTAATGAATAAAAGGAAAGATTTATAAATGTTAAGGGTTAGTTAAAATTATCATAATTAAGGAGGGAATTAAAAATGAATACACTATTAAAATATTTAATGATTCCAGTTGCTGCTGCAGGTTTTACTATAGCTGGTTGTTCTGGATCTGAATACCAAAATCACGATTCTGATGTTGCTTTAGGTAATTTTGTTGCACAAAATTCTGGGGAATTTATAGAAGATGGTCAAGTTAAAATAGGCATTGTAAGTGATATTGAAGGTGCTTTAGATAATGCTAGAAATTCTGCTGCTAAATTAAGAGGTGTTGAAGGTTTAGATGCTGTTATTGTTGCAGGAGATTGTTACGAAAATGAAGATATAAGGAGAAATCCCTCATATCCTGGATCTACAGATAATGTTAATGAAATGATTGATGGAATAAAACCTTATGCTGAATTGGGTGTTCCAGTTTTTGTAATTGCTGGAAATCATGAAGTTCAAAGTGTGTATAATGAAGCAATTGGAAGATTAAGGGAAGAATTTCCAAATGTTTTTGATATTAATGATGAAACTGTTGATTTAGAAGGTTTAAATTTAGTTGGTATGGGTGGATATCATCACCCTAGATTTACTGATGTAAATGGTTTTTTATTAAATGGGAATGATTATGAAAGAGCTTTTTCAGATTTAAAAGAATTACAAAGTCAAAATGAACCAACTGTTTTAGTTACACATGGTCCACCAAAAGCTTCAGGGAGTTCAAGAATTGATTTAGTTAGGGGCGCTGGACATGTAGGTGATGAAAGTACTAGGGAAATAATGCAAAGTCCTGATTTATCTGATGTAACTAATGTTCATGGCCATATTCATGAAGGTGGAAGAAATTCTTTTGGTTATAGGGCTGGAAAATCACATAATGTAGCAGCTGTAACTAGTTTTATGAATAGAAGGGGTCCAAATACTAGTTTATTGACTATAGAAGATGGTCAAGTAGTAGTAGATGGATTTTAATTTTTTTACCTTTTTATAGTAGTTACAAAAAGGAAAGGTTTATATAGTAATTTTTTTTATTAATATTAGGAAAAATGGTAAGATATGGTGTTGTTGGAGATGTACATAATCATCCTGAAAGACTAATATTTGCTTTAAATAGGTTGAGGGATGAGTATGGTGTAGATGTACTAGTAGGTAATGGTGATCTTTGTGAAGCACAAGGAGATCCTACTGATTGTTACAATAATGGGGCTATAACTTGGACTTCATTTTTACAAACAGGATTAGAGTCTTATTTAATTCCTGGAAATCATGATAATTATTTTAGTTTTGCTCAATTAAATGATAGATTTGCATTAAATCATCCTAATAGATCTAAAGTTAAGGCATTTACACACGATTTTCACAAGATACGTAAGGGAAACCATAACATTATTTTTATCCCAGGTTCTGATTTTTTTGTCCCCAATGGTTTTGTAATTGGGGAAGAACATGAAAGTGGTAAATATATAAGACAAGATGATCAATTAAAACCATTCCAAGATGGAGATTTAGAATGGATAACAGGCCAAACTGGTCAAATGCCTGAAATTATTCATTATACCAATCTTAATGAATTTAAGTACATGATTGGTGATTCAGAATTAAACATTGTATTTTGCCATATTCCTAGAAGATTTGAATTTGGTGGCAATTCTGTTGATTCTGGTCATTTTATTGATGTATATAGGGTAAATACTAACGGAAATCCTGATTTATTAGATACAGGGCAAGAAGACCATGTATTAAGTAAAGTTGGGTTTCATTTATTTGATGAAAATACAATGCGTAGATTTGGTTTTACCGGGACACTAGTTATGCCCCATGGTGTCGGAAATTTTTCAAATAGAAATGTTTTTGAGTTTGCAAAAGCACATTCGGATGGTATTGTGGATGTTGCTGTTGAAAAAAAAGGTGGAAATGGTAATGTTAAATTGGGTAATTTGTTTGATGAATTAGGTATAAATATAGCAGTTAATGGGCATTTTCATAAGTTTATAGCGCATAATAGTGATGGTAATTCTGTATTCCCAAATACACCAGTAGATGATTTATATGTAAATCATGGTAGTTTTGATAATGGAGATGCAATTATTTTAGATGTTAATGAAGATGGCAAGGTTAGTTACGAAAGACCTAAAATATTTTAACTATTATGAAGTAATTACAAATACGAAAGCTTTATAAACTTTGAAGTAGTGTTATAATCAGGATAAAAAGGAGGTAATCATAAAATGACAGAAACTCAAGATTCAGGACAAGAACAGGTTAATACACCAATAGATGATCCACGTTTTAATGTTTGGCAGAAATTAATGACTACTAATGCAGGAGCAAAAATTGCTGACGATTTTGAAAAAGGTATTAAATCCTTTTTAACAGATATCGTTAAAGTCGGAGAAGAAGGTTATCAATTTGTTTTTGATAGTTTTTATGCACCCACACTTGATGAAATTAGAAAAACTAAAATGGGAAGTAGGCTTTCAGAATTATTTTATCAATTTACTAGACAGACTGAAAACCAATTTAATTTAGCATTAGGTTATTCTGAAGCTCAGAGATTAGGTGTAGGGGCTGCAATTGATCAACTTACTGATGCACAGTCTAGATCAGCATATGTTGGCGGATTAGGTAGACAAGTTACTTCACCATGGAGAAATCAATTTGGCTTAGAAGCTAATGTTGGTGGAGGAGAAGCTTAATAACTATTTTTTTCTATTATTTTTTTCATTTCTGATACAAATTCAATTACTTTCTTTTTTTGTTTTTCATAAAGTATACCAGAAATTTCTTTAATTTCGCGATGCATTACTTTTTTAGCTAATTGATAAATATCTTCCATAATTCTTACATATTTTTTATTTAATAATTTAGTTTTAACTAAATGTTCATGTAAGTGTTTTGAGACCATTTGAGGTGCTGGAGGTACAATATTTAATGACATTAGTGCTGAGTGGGACGCATTAATTGAGGCCCAATATAGCTCTATAATGCCATTTAATAGGGCTGCTTTTGATCTTCCTAAGTTTTCAAAACTTAATCTAAAGTAAGTGTGAACTGACTCCGGAGATGGTCTAATACGACCTTCTTCTAGTAAAAATTGTAATGGTTCAATGAATCCGGTATCAATTAATGCAAAGCCTGAGCGTAACATGTTAATTGCAACAGGATCTCCTGCTCTAACATACTCCCAAAATGAAGTTAATTTCATAGTTTGGACGTGTATTTTTGGAGAAACTTTTAGAATTGTTTTTTCTACTATTATTTTGTAAGTTTCTAATAATTCTTTAGATAATTTTAAGTGAACATCATCAATTATAACTAAAATATCTATATCACTTTTTGGTTTTTTATTTCCTTGAGTGGTAGAACCAAATAAAACTAATCCAGCAAGAAAATTACCAAATTCTTTATAGATAATTTTTGCAAAATCTCTTGCTATTTCCATATCTTGTTTAGAAATGTGTGGAATATTTTTTCTTATTTTTTTATCTATTTTGAAATCCAAATTTTCACCTTCTTTTTTTAATATGAACTTTTTAATATATATAAATCATTCTATAGGTGTTCCAGACCAGAAACGCCACCCTCTATGTTCTTCTTGAAGTGAAGCATCTGGTGCAAATTCTCCTACAACGTATGTTGGGCTGTAGGTTTGACCTACAAATGAATTTTCTACATCTGTCCAAGATGAAGTTGCACCATCAATTCTATAAATTGGTGAGTTCATACTTCTTAGCATGGAGGTCCATGCACGAATATCTTGAGCACCGGGTTCTACTATAATTTTTCCTTTATATCCTGATTCCTTCATAGTACTAATAAATTCTGAAATTGGAGCATTACCTTGGCCAGGATCAACATGTTCATCATAATAACCAAAATTATCACTAACATGCACATGACCTATAATTTCATCTTTAGCTAGATCTTGAACTTGTTTTTTCATCCATTCACTAAATTCTTTATCATTGCCTTTAAAATATTTTTTCCAAGTGTTTGCATGACCAATATCAAAAGTAGCTTTGATATGGTTTTTTGCTAAGTTGTCTGCTACTTGTTTAGATTTTCCTTTTTTTTGTAATGTTTGAGACATGGACTCTCTTGATTTTAGAATTAAATTTTTTAATTCTTTAGGGTGTCCACCATAACCTGATTCTGGAAATATATTTTCTGGTGCAATGAATATTGGGTCTTTTTTACTTTTTGATTTTTCCATAGCATATAGGCCTGCTTCACCCATTGTTTTAGCACTTTTTTCTAAGCCTATTTCTTCTACAGTGGCTACAGTTCCTTTTATTTTTTCACCTTTTTCGTTAATGTAACCAATTTGTCTTTTGCTATCTTCTGATCTTCTTTGATATGAACTAGAAATTTCATAAGTACTATCTACTTGTTGTTTTAATTGATTTTCAGCTTTTTTTAGGTATTTGAAGGGATTATCCAAATATTCTTTAAAATCTGAACTAAATTTGTTAGGTACTGGTAATCTTAATTCTCTTGCAAGTTCCCTTGCAAATTCATTTCCATAGTCTGGGTTGGAATCATAAACTTTTTTCGCACCTTCTATAGCTTTTTTAATTTCATTATATTGTTTTTCTGCATCTTTTGCTTGCAGGGCATATCTTCTTGCCTCTCCTTCATTCATTTGTTTATCTTTAGCAATATATTCTTTATAGACTGATTGTAAAGAGCCTCTTTCTTTTTCTAATTGTCCTATTGTTTTTGTATCAAAAATTAAAGTACCATCTTCATTTCTTTCATAAACTTCATAGTTTTCTCCATTCCCATTCCCATTTTGGTTTCTATATTCTACTTTTTTTCTTGGCATTTCTAATTTCATATCTTTTTTTAATTGAATTAATTGGCCAGTGTCTCTATCAGCTAATAATCCTAAACCTGTTTCACGTTCACCTTCAAAGCCTTCAAATAAGGGATTGCCTTTTTTGTCAGTTTCAGATCTTATTCCTGAAGTGGAAGTAATTGGTTGAGGAAATTCTCCAGTATGCATAACAACTGGTCCACTTTCTGCAACATCAGATGCAAAATCAATTGTTCTTTTTAATTCTATTAAATTTTTTTCAGCTTGTTCATCAGTAAAACCACGTTCAGTAATTCCAGATAATCCAGCTACACTTGGTGCTGCATGAGTAGTTAGTTGAACTTCATTTACTTTAGCCATTTGTTTTAATGCATCTCGTTCATGTTTACCATAAACCTCAGGGGTAAATGCACCTTGACCTGCACTACCTTTTTGAGTACCCATAAATCCTAGTTCAACTCTAGAAACACCTTGGAAAATTCTTGCTTTAAGACTTTCAATTTGATCACGCATTGGTGGGGTCGAAATACCTACTGAGTTAGGAGAAACATCATATTTTTGTGCAGCTTCTCTGTCTAATGCGTGCCAATAATCATTATCTAATTTTACCATGCTAACATCCCATGAGCTTTTTTATAGATATCATAAACTAAAAAACTTCTCCCCATTGCAGTTTTTTTTACATCACTAAAGCCTTCAATTTTAATACTTTTTTTACCTTCTTTTCCAACTAATGTTTTAAAGCCTGCGTTTATACTTGAAAATATTTCTTTAAAATCTTTTAAGGGTGCTGTTAATGGGGTTAATATACTAGGGCTTGATTCTTTTTTTTCTACTTCAGCTACCCATTTTTTTAATTCAACTACGTTTACATATTCTGTTTCCTTTGGAGTAATATCTAGCTTTTCACATATTTCTAAATATTTTTTCTTTAAACTACCCCTTCCTTGTGTTGTTTCATCCTCAGCTTCTTCTAGATAATCAAAAAGTTCATCGCCTAAAGCATTCATTGAACTAAATAATGATGAAACAATTTCTAAGTCTTCTTTTTCTTTACTTTTCATGTAATCATCTAAATCTTTTTTTGAACCAACATGGGACTCTATATGTATTTTAGTATGGCCAACATGAATTGCACCTCTTTGTTGTTCATCTTGATATGCCATTTGAGGAATTGAAGTGTAGTCAAAATTTATTTTTATGAATGGTCTATAAAGTTGATTATTTTCCCATTTTTTTACATCATCACCTTTAAGTGTTTGGGAAGCTAATAATTCAATTTGAATTTTTGTTGTGTTAAATGCTCTTACTAATTCAGGAACTTTAAAATTTGGATTATCGTAATCCATTTGTAAGTTTCCAATATTGTCTAAGTAGGGACGTATCCAATCAATGTATAACCTCATAGTATGGTAATGTTGTCTTAGATATGCGAGAACGAATTTTTTTCTTTGATCTATTTCTTTTTCTGTTTTTTCTTTCCAAACGTAGAACTGTTGTAATTTTCTTTTTAGTATTTCTTTTATTTTACTATTTAACCCATATTGTTTTTCACCTTCTATTGCTCTAGTCACTGCGTCAGACTCTTGTTCACCTTTTCTTGGATGGGCCTCCATTTTAAAGAATAAGTCTGGAAGTGTTATGAATCCAACATCTCTAGAAGCTAAACCTAATACTGAAGATGGATTTTTTGCACCACCTTCTACTTGATCAACCCAAATACTTTTTAACGCAATTATTGCCGCATTATCTCCTCTTCTTGCTTTATCATAATATTCTTTTCTTTCATCCATGATTCTTAACTCACGAACAATTTGAAATATATCTTTAGTCATTCTACCTAGAGTAGCTAAATATTGTGAGACTTTTTCTTGTTGAATTGATTTTCTTTGTTCTATTACTCCAAAGTAAGTTGAGGATTCTGTTCCTGTATTAATATCGCGAACTTTAATTATATCTTCAAATTCAATACCTGATGGGCTATTGTTCCTTAGAAAAGTTAATATCCAAAAATAGTGTTGTTCAACTCCTGTTCCAGGGTTTTCTATTTCTAAGAAGTATTTTATATCTTCTAGTCCTTTTTTGAATGGATTTTCCTCTGCCATAAAACACCTCTTTAGTAAAGTATATATTTGTGTAACTTTTAAAGGTTTTTATGTTATATTTAATATTAATTTTGATCTTACTTGTATTTGATCAGATTAGTAAGTATTTATTTGGTTTTGTGTTTAATACTGGGAGTGCTTTTGGTTTGTTTAAAGAGTATGCAATAATACTGACAATATTTTCTTTTTTGATGCTAATTGTTTTTTCTTATTTATTCTTTAAGCATAAAAAATATAGATTAATAATAAGTTTAGTTTTGGCTGGAATAATGGGCAATTTAATTGATAGATTAATATTTGGATATGTTAGAGATTTTATAGACTTAAGGGTTTGGCCTGTGTTTAACTTGGCTGATGCTTATTTAGTAGTTGCTTTATTATTATTTATTTATTTTGAATATTTTAAAAAATCATAAATTTGTTCTTCTTTCTTTAGGAACATGATTTATTATAATATGTTCCTTGTATTTTCCAGTACCTAAAAAATCTTTATTATGTTTTAGAATAACAAAGCCAGATAATTCTTCTTTTGTTGAAATGTTTTTTCCTGAGATCCATTCCTTTAATTGAGCGTTAGTTAGTTCTAAGATATTTTGTTTAGCATATTTTCCAATTAAGAAAGAACCCTCCATACTTAATCTTAAGTCATTATTATTTAGAGTGCCGAAATAAAGACCAATGGTTCCTATTTTATAATTTTTTAATTCAATTTCTGAAATTTTATTATTAATTATGTAAATTTTGTCTTTAGTATCTTTTAGGAATCTATAATTAATTTTTAACTCTTTGATTTGATATTGAGATTCTAGCTTTTTTGTAATTTCTTTTTTTTGTTTACTTGAAATAAATTTTAACATCGATACTTTTTTATACTCTTAAATTTAAAAAGCTTTATGGCTCAAGATAAAATTCAAATGCCCTCAGGTATAGGTGGATTAGTAAGATACTTTGATGATTATAAGAGTAAATTAATGTTAAAACCAGAATATGTTATAGTTGCTATTGCAATAGTTATTATTTATGAGATTGCAGTGAGGTATGTATAAATGATACCTGGAATGGATCCTAAAATGTTAAAACAAGCTATGAAAAAGCTTGGAATGAAACAAGAAGAGATAGATGCTAGTGAAGTTATAATTAAATGTAGTGATAAAAATATTATTATAAAAAATCCTGAAGTTTTAAAAGTAAATATGCAAGGTAGTGAGAATTTTCAAATTTCTGGAGAAATTAGTGAAGAAAACAATGAAGAAGATTTAAAAATGATTATGGAACAATCTAGTGCTTCTAAGGAAGATGCTGAAAAAGCATTAGACGAAGCTAATGGTGATATTGCTGAGGCAATTTTAAAATTAAATTCTTAAATTAAATTCTTAAATTAAATTCTTAAATTAAATTCTTAAATTAAATTCTTAAATTAAATTCTTAAAATTTTATTACTTAGTTTAGATTAATTAAAAAAACAACTTTTATAAAGTTTGAAAACTTTTTATTTTTGGAAAAATATTTCCATAAGAAATAAAGGGGTTGAAATGAATGGATAAAAAAATGTTATTTGTAGTTTTGTTACTTTCAGTTATATTCATATCAAGTTGTGAGCAAGGTCCTAAAGGAACTAGTATTGGACAAAATTTTGAAATGCAACCAAAGGCTTGTGAGAGTAGTGGTTGTAGTGATGGTCAAGTTTTATGTGAATTAGATGATGGAAGAAAAGTTTGCAGTGCTGATGATCAAGCTTGTAGTGCTGGTAATGCTTTAGATGGAAGTAATTATGGTATTGGTGGAATTACACTTGCTAATTGTGAATTAGTTGAGATTGAACAACCTGAATCAAATGGAATTTGTTCAACATCTTGGGATCAAACTAAAATCTGTGATGGTAACGATATTGTTACTTGTTTTGAGATTGAAGAAACAAAAAGAGAAGAATGTTCAGATTTAGAGATATGTAGTAATGGTGCTTGTGTTGAGGAAGTTGTTGAAGAACCTGAATCAAATGGAATTTGTTCAACACATTGGGATAGGGCTAAAATTTGTGATGGTAATGATGCTGTTACTTGTTTTGAAGTTGAAGAAACAAAAAGAGAAGAATGCCAGGAGTCAGAGATGTGTAGTAATGGTGATTGTGTGGAGCTTGTTGAAGGGGAATGCGGAAATGCAAGTAATGGGGAATTTTTATCTCAACCAATTCCTAGTGAATTATGTGTCAAAGGTGTCGCTTCTAATGTTGTTTCGATTGAAGAAGATGGTTTCTTTAAGTGGGTATGGGATTGTGAAGGAGTTGGGTTACTTGATAATAATAAGAAATGTAGTGCTTTGATAAGTTGTGAAGATAGTGATAATACTCCTGCAGACACTGCATGGGGTAATCTATATACTACCCGATTTACTGAAGATTTTTTTATAAGTGGGAATACTACTGGTCCAATTAGTACTCCATCTGGTTCTAACAATATTGTGAATGTTATAACTAAAGAAGATAGCTGTTGGGGGTCTACATTAAATGAGTATGGGTGTCGGATTCGTGATGATGGTTCAGTAACTCTTTCATCAAAGCCAGTCCCATGTCCAAATGGTTGTAGCGAAGGAGCTTGTATTGAAGAACCAGTTGAAGAACCAGTTGAAGAACCAGTTGAAGAACCAGTTGAAGAACCAGTTACTTGGATATGTACAGATTACGATGTAGGTCCTACTAACTATACTACGGCTAGTAAGGTTGGATTAAATTTTACAAATGGTACGGTGTATGAAGAATTAGATATTTGTAGTTCTTCCACTAATTTACATGAAAAATTTTGTGAGATTAAATATTGGAATGGGGAAAGTTACATTAGAACTGCAAATGTTGATTGTGAAAATGATGGAATGATATGTAGCGAAGGTGCATGTGTTGAAGAATCATTTAGTTTGTTAAATCCAAGCACTTGGTTTTAATTTCTTTTTCTTTTTTTCTTTAAATAAATAAAGTTATATAAATTGCTATTATATGCATATACATGAGTGAAATACTAGATTTACTGCAAGAAGCTAATAAGAGATTCAATAGTGTGGATCATATGTTATATGTGACCTACCCATTAGTTAAAGATAATAAATTATTAATTTTAATGGTTGAAGGCCTAAATAAGTCTTTAAATCTATTTTTAGAGGCTTTAATGAACTATGAGTACTTGTATAAGAGAATTAATAACATTCCTGAAGATTTTAGTGGAAAAATGGATTTATTGAAGAGAAGTGTCGCTAATAGATACAATATTCCTAGAAATAGTATTGTTGTAATGGAGGATTTGAACAAAATAGTGGATGAAAGAAGGAAATCCCCTATGGAAATCGTAAAAAGAGAGAAATATGTGATATTAAGTGATAATTACAATCAAACCCATGTAACTATTGAAAAATTGAAAAACTATATAAATGAGTCCAAACTATTTATAAATAAAGTGAATACACTTATAGAAAATGCAAGAAGATTCTCCACTTTATAATGCAAGAGAAGAGTTAAAGAGATGCAGCCATTCAATCAATGTTACTTTAAAGTATACAAGGACGTGTGACGTCATTAAAACTATTATTTTAAAGTATATATCTAGTTTTGATCAGGCTATGATATCTCTTTTTGAACATCTACACAGTCAGGACAAGATTAAAGATATACCTTTAACACCCCTTTCTAGGGCTGAAATTCTAAAAAAACATTTTAATAGGGATTTAGAGTTAAGAGGTTTTATTGATTTTTATTTATTATTAAAGAAAATAGATAGGGCTGAATATACTAAAAGGGAAGAATTTAGGAAAAATGTTACACTAGTTGTGATGCAAAATGATGAGGTTCTTGAAGTTAGTGTGCCTACTCTGTTTGAATATTATGAGAAAACAAGAGAATTTTTAGATTATTTAGATAATAAGTTTTTTTAAATAAAAATCCTTAAATAGTTACAATTCTTTTCAATTTTGGAAAAAATATTTTAAAAAATGAAAAAGGTGATATATTGAAGAAGATTTTATTATTGGTTACAGTATTTTTGATTAGTTTTGTTATTCTTTCAAATGGTTCTTTTGGGCAAGATGAAGATCTTAAGAGTTATGAAAGTGATGCTTATTTTATTATTGTTGCTGATAATGGGGAAAATTCTTTAGGAGGTGGTAATTCTAATCCATTAGGCTCAAGTGGTATCTCTACAAATTGTAAACATGATTTTAGTGAGGATAGGGCAATTAATAGACCTAAATGTGAAGCTGCACATGGTTGTGTTTATGTATCTGATAAAGTTAATTCAGGTTCACCTAAGGATAATTGTTTTCCAACTTCTGCAGTTGACGAAGAATTTATTTGTGAAGACATTAAAAGTATAGATCAGTGTATGAAAGTTAGTAAATGTGTTCCTTTAACTGGAACTGGGTGTGTTTCTGTTGAAAATTTGAAAAAAGAAGAATGTGTCCAGCTTGATCGGGATGAATGTGATAAGGTTGGGTTGACATTTGGAACTTGTTCATTTAATGTTAATAATCAAATTTGTGAACCTTATGAAGGGGATTTAATGAATCACCCTTGGTGGAGTATTAACCTTAACAAAAATTATTGTGGAAATGGAGATAAAATGCCTGGTCAATATTGTGAAGGTATCTATTTGTATGATTGTGCATATGATGGTCCTATTACTGTAAATGAATGTGAAAATGGGTGCGTTGAAATTGGTGATGAGGACATGAGTGAGGATTATTGTAGTCCTAGTCAAATTATTACTCCTAGTTGTGAAGAAAAACAATCTGATGGTTTTTATTGTGATGGTGAGGATAGAATACTTTGTAACAATCAAAATGAAATTTTAAGAATGGATTGTGCTGTAGGTTGTAATGAAGGTATGTGTGAAGATCTTAATGCTGCACTTTGTGTATTTGACGGTGTTGATGGATTTATTAGTGGTGTAGACTGTGTTGACCATAATTATTTAAAATATTGTGGTGAAGATTCTATAGATACAGAATCTTTTTTGAGTTGTTTTGATAGTTGTGATATTGATGAAAATAAATGTGCTGTTAGTACTACTCTTGGTTTTTGTTATGATAATGAAGCTAAGGGAAATAAACCTGCTGGAAATTATTGTTCAAATAATTATAAAATAAATTGTGCTGGTGATGGTACTGGTTTAGTTGATTATTGTGAGTATGGGTGTGGGAATGGAGTATGTTTAGATGCACCTGATGAAGAAGTAGTAGAGATTGCAACTAAAAGTGCAGAATCAACATTAAATCACGTAAACAATATTGAGGCAGTGTATGAGACCATTAGTGGAAGTGTTGAAATTAATTGGGAACATGATGTTGCTTCTTGTAATGGGGGTATTTCCAATGTTCCAACTACTAATGCTGTATTTAATACATATGCAGTAGCTGATTATTTTTCACCTGTTGTTAATTTCTTTAGATCATTATTGGGTTTAGAGATTAAAGGTGCTTTAGTATCTCAAGAATCAATTAATCCAGATTACCTATCGTTTAAAGTAGAAAGATGGGAAACTAATGACCCAGACAATACTCATATAGAATTGGTGGAAAATTTAGGTGAAAGTCGGTGTAGGATAAGAGACAATTCAGCTGAACCTATGAAAAATTATCTTTATGATATAACTGTAATTTATAGTGATGGTGAGACAGTTGTACAAGAACTATCTTTTGTTGAAGTTTCTACAATTATCAAATCTTGTGAAGAGATTATAATTTTAAGTAACAGTGGTGGAAGGGGAACTAGTTTACCTACAGGTTCCACAGGATCCATAGATAATGACAAACAATGTATAGATAAAGGTTTATCATATGAGTTAGAATGCAACTATGTTGAAGGTATTAGTTGTTCTGATAAGGTAGATGAGTCTGAAATTGTTGCTTATAATATTAAAGATTCTTTGTTAAGTAATGGAGAGGGGTGCACTTATGACACTGAATGTGAATCAAGTTATTGTAATTTATTTTCTAGTGGGGCTACAGGATTATGTGATATAAAATGTTCTTCTTTACCGTCTAATGAATGTAGTAATAGAATTGATTGTTTACTTATTAGAGATGGAGATTATTGTGCATTAATTGATGGTATAGATACTAGTACTGTTTCATGTTCTGATTTAGAACAAAAAAATGAATGTGATAAGGTTGGAGATGTTTGTGATTGGAGTACAATTAATAATGCATGTATTGAGACTGGTGTCTCTACTTGTGGTAATGGTATTATAGAGGGTAATGAAAGGTGTGATGGTACTGATTTTGGAGATGAGTCTTGTGAACATTGGGGTTATTTAGAAGGGGAACTAGCTTGTAATAGTTGTACTGTTGATATAACTGGATGTGTGCAAAAAGCAATTTTATCAGAACCATACGATTTATCTGCAGTTCATAATATTAATGATAATACTATTAAAGTTTCTTGGAATCACAAAGATGCTTCTTGTGGAAGTGCGATAAGTGGAAATGCAATAACAGATTTAACTGGTTTTGCTACTGATGATTCTTTATTTAGTGGAACTGTTAATTGGTTTAAGGAGTTATTTGGTGGAAACACAAAAGCAGGAAGAATAGATGTTGCAAATATTAATTCTGATTATTTATCTTTTAATGTGGAAAGAAAAGAATCAAATCAAATTGATTCTGCTTATCAAATGATACAATCTAATGTTTTAGAATCTCAATGTGATATTGAGGATGAAGATATCTCAAGAGGTAGAAATTATGTTTACAGGATCACTGCAGTGTATAATGATGGAGCAATTCATGATGAAGAATCTTCAACTGTTTTAGTAAATATTGGTTATCAGGGCGTAGCTGATTGTTCTTTTTATCAAAATGTTCAAGTATGTGAAGGTAGTGCAGATGGATTAAAATGTGAATGGGCAGATAATGAATGTGTTAAAATTATTGAAGAAGATTTGAAAGTGGCACAAGTGATATCATGTTTAGAGTATGGTACTGATTATGAACTTTGTATTGGTAACTCAAATGACTTGTTAGATTGTGAGTGGACTAATGATAAATGTAGTGAAAGAATAATTGAACTAACATGTAATGAAGATGCCTCAATTTGTAGTGATAATGAAGTTTGTGAAGCAGGAGTTTGTGCTGAGATTGAACAACCTGAATTAAATGGAATTTGTTCAACATCTTGGGATCAAACTAAAATCTGTGATGGTAATGATGCTGTTACTTGTTTTGAGATTGAAGAAACAAAAAGAGAAGAATGTCAAGAATCAGAGATATGTAGGGATGGTGCTTGTGTTGAGGAAGTAATTATTGAAATTTCTTCTGAATTTTATTTGACTGTTGTATTTTTAACTGAAGAACTTGTTAAAAATGAAACTAATACATTTTCTGCTAAAATAATTGCTAGTGCAGATCAAGAAGGTCAATTTTTGATTATTGGTGCATTGTATAACACATCATCAAATGAATTACTAGATATTAATTATACTATTAAGAATAATTTTACTAAAGATGAGGAATTTATTGTAAATATTACTTATTTTGTTGGAGATGATATTGAAAATTTAGAATATAGAGTATTTGTTTTAGATAGTTTTGAAAATTTAAATTCTTATTTAGATAATGTTGAAAGGAGACAGTATGGACAAGAATAAATTTTTATTTTTATTAATTTTATTGATAGTTGTACCTAGTGTTTATGCTATTGATTTTACATTCGATAATGTGAATTATCAAATAAATGAAACTGTTAATATTTCATTTGAGAATTGTTCTGAAAACTCCTTACTTACTTACTTAATAACTAGTGAAGATGTTATTTATCATGTTAATCAATTTAATTATTTTAATGAGTTTAATTCATCTTATTTTAAGATTGATCCTGATTTTGTGAACAATAAAGAATATATTTTTAGAGCTGGTTGTGATAGTGAGACTTTAGAAAAAACATTTTGTGTGGGTGATTGTAGCCCTATTGTAGTTCCACCTAGTGGTGGAAGCCCTGGTGGAGGGAGTGGATCTAGTGGATCTTCAAGAGAGGAGGTTATTGAAGATAGAGGACCTAGTAGAAAATTCTTTTCAGGTGAAGAAGAACAAGAAATAGAAGATCCTGACGCAGGTGACCTAAATTTAAATCAAGAAGGATATGGTGAAGGGTTAGATGTAGATGAAGAGAAAAGTAAAGCCTGGATTTGGATTGTTATTATCATTATAATCATACTCCTAATTATGAGTTTTGTAGTTTATTATTTGCATAAAAAGGGTAAATTGAAATTTTTAGATAAACTTTTTGATAAATTCAAAAAGAAGAATCATAATGTTAATACTAATTCTGATGTTGATAATTATGTTAAGGCTGCAAGAAAAAAAGGTTTGAAAGATCATGAGATTAAACATAATTTGATTGAAGCTGGTTGGAAAATTGATATTGTTGACAAATCATTAAGAAATAAGTAGTTTTTTAATCTCATTTTTTATTTTATTCATATGTCTTTAATATTTTATGATCATAGAGAAAGAAGATCAGGTGTTATTAAAGTTTTAATGAAGCATAAGTTGAACATAAAAGAAGCTACATTAATTAGTGCAGATTATATTATACAGAGTAAAATAGATGGTAAAATTGTTGAGGTGGGTATTGAGAGAAAGACAAATTTAGATTTTTTGAGTTCTATGATTGATAAAAGATTACTTAGTCAATTAATAACTTTAAAAGAAAATTTTTCTTATCCTGTTTTGATTATTGAGGGGGAAGAAAATATTTTTTCTTTAAGAAATTTCCACCCTAATTCGATAAGAGGGATGTTGTTAAGTGTTGCTCTAGATTATCAAATACCAATCATACATACTAAAGGTGCTGCAGATACTGCTGCTTATATTAAGATGATAGCTGGTAGATTTGAGAAAGGATTGCCAAAAATTACACTAAGGGCAAAGAAGCCTCTAACTTTGAAAGAACAACAAGAGTTTATAGTGGAGGGTTTGCCTGGTATTGGATCTAGTTTGACTAAATCATTACTTAAAAAATTTAGATCTGTTAGGAAAATTGCAAATGCTTCTGTTGAAGAATTAAAGAAAGTTGAGAAAATTGGAAAGAAAAAAGCTGAGAAAATTAAAGAAGTTTTTGAAGAAGATTACAGTAATACTTAAATAGGGAATAAAGTTTATTTTTTTTATGATAAAAAAGAGTAAAATTATTTTAATTATATTATTATTTTCAATTTTTATTGTTGTAGGATGTGGTGAAGAATCTTTAGAAAATTTTCAAACATGTGATAGTATGCATAACCAAAATGATTGTGGTGAAGTATATTATTGTATGTGGGATGATGGTTTTTGTGTAAGGGATGAGAGTGTAGAGGTTACTGGATCAAATAATGTAGAGGTTACTGGATCAAATAATGTAAAGGTTTTAAGTGATACTGATTCTTTAGAAGTTCCTAGTTCTGCAACCAATTCATATGTTTCTAGTTCAAATAATGGCACTAATGAAACAGAAGTTATTTGTACGGATCATGATGTTGGACCAAACAATTACACTATAGTAAGTAGTGCTACACTGAATAATGGGACTGTTTTAGAAGATGTGTGCAATTATGATGGAAGTGTTGTTTTTGAAGCTACATGTGATTTTACTGAAAATATAAAAATTACACCTATTAGTTGTGATGTTTATGATATGGTTTGTAGAAATGGTGCTTGTATAAATAATGATACTGAATCCTTAACTTGCAGTGATAGCGATGATGGGGCTAATTATAATGTTAAAGGTAATGTTAGTTTGTCCAATGGTTCGATTTCAATTGATTATTGTATTGGGGATAAATTAATGGAGTATTGGTGTGATGGTAATATGGTAAAGGTAAATCTTGTTAATTGTCAAGAAGGTTATAGTTGTAGTGAAGGTGCTTGTATTGTTAATGAAACTGAATTAACTAATTTAGATTGTATTGATTCAGATGATTTAGGTAGTGATTTAGAAAAATATTACGCTAGAGGTACTACTATTGGTATGAATGGTGAATTTAGAGATACTTGTTCTAATAATATTTTGAAAGAGTATTATTGTAATGGTAGTCAAGTTAATTTTGAAGAGTATAATTGTCCTTATGGTTGCTCTCCGGGGAGTGATGGAGGTTCTTGTGCTGTTTTAAAATCAAATAATTGTATGGATTCTGATAATGGTAGTGCTATTTTTGAAAAAGGCGAAGGTAGTGCTAATTCAATAATTTTGAATGATTTTTGTTCTGTTGATAGTGGTAGTTTTCCAATATCTGTTTTTGAAGCTAGATGTATGTTAGATGGAACATTAAGATATATTGAAACTACTTGTGGTAATGAATGTAGTAGTGGTTCTTGTTAATTCTTTATAACGCGCGTAATGCATCTACTGGTTTTAGTTTAGAAGCTTGATATGGTAGGGCTTCAGAAATTATTTCTACGCCTACTGCAAATATTAGTCCAAATGATATAAATAGAATTTGAGAAAATTGGAAAGAAAAAAGCTGAAAAAATTAAAAAAGTTTTTGAAGAAAATTACAGATAAATTTATATATATCTTTTTATTTTTATATTTATGAAACATAAAATCATAATATTTTTATTTTTATTTTCTATTTTATTGATAGGTGCTTGTGATGATCAAGCAAAAGGTAGAAGATTGAGCACTTCATCTGAAATTTCTCCCTCATCTAATGGAATGGAGTGTAATGGTGATAGTGAATGTGAGTCTAATTATTGTAATTTAGATAGTAGTGTGGGTGTTGGAATTTGTGAAGATAAACCATTAGACAATGTTGAAGAGAAAATTAGTGAAAAAATTCCAGAAGTAATTTTAAAGGTTGTTGGGCAACTTTGTTCTAGTAATAATGAATGTGATTCTAGATTATGTCATAACTCAAAATGTGCATTTGTTCCACCATTATATTCTGATTGTTTTTCATGTGTTTCTGCAGATTTTGTTTGGTGTGATGATGAGGAAATAGGTGCAGGAACTTATTGTTCTTATGGTAATTGTGAAGTTAATGTAATTTCTGAATGCGCAAGAGATGTTATAGATTGTAATGAAGGATGTGAATTTGAATTAATAAAAAGAAATTGGAAAAGTAGTTTGCCAAATATTGATCATGCACAACAAATATCTTATGGTTCTAATAAATATTTAATAGATTTTATTAGAACTTATGGTTCCGAAGGTGGTATATTTGATTTAAGTGATGTAAATCAATCTAATATTGCTTATCAAATGGATGTTATGGAAATGGATTCTTCAAATGATATATTTGGGTTGAATTTTAAAGTTTTGGAGATTTATGAGTGGGGCGAAGATGACTTAGCAGAAGGAGATAGTAAGGCTGTTATTTTAATTAACCCATTTTCTGTATAAAAATAAGTACATTTAAATATTCCTTGTTTACTATATGATTTTATGAAAAAGAGGATGTCAATTGTTTTTATTTTTATTTCATTAATTATTTTAATTTCAGCTGTTTCTGTTTTAGCAGGGTTATGGGGTGACATTTTTAGTGGTGTTACAGGTATGTCAACTTCATCTGGACCAAATTTAAATATTCAAAGTTATACTATAACACCTGAAAACCCAGTTTTAGGTGATACAATAACCCTTGAGGTTATTGTTGAGAATAATGGAGATGAAAGAGCATTAAGTCAAACGACTTTAGGACAACCAACATCAACAAAGAATACAGTTATTATTTATGGTGCAAATCCTCAAGCTTTAAACTCTCAGGCGATAATCGACTTACAACCTGGGGAAATGCAAACTTTTACTTTTATATATAATGCAATCAATGAAGGAGAAGATAGTTTTTCCATTAAAATTGATGATAAAGATAGTTATGCAGGTAAGAAAGTTCCTATAGATGATCGATCTGGAACTGTGGTATCAACTACAGTTGAAATTTCTAGTATTCCTGAAGAAGATGAAACCCCTTCAGATCCTGATGATACAAGTATACCAACTTCATCTGGACCAAATTTAAATATTCAAAGTTATACTATAACACCTGAAAACCCAGTTTTAGGTGATACAATAACTATAGATGTTATTGTTGAGAATAATGGAGATGAGAGGGCATTAAGTCAAAACTCCTTGGGGAATCCAGTATCAACAAAGAATACTCTTATTGTCAATGGTGCAAATCCTCAACTTTTAAAAATTAATGAGATAATTGATTTAGAGGCTGGAGAAACACAAACTTTTACATTTAATTATAACGCAGTTAATGAAGGGCAAGATACATTTTCTATAAAAATTGATGATAAAGATAGTTATGCAGGTAAGAAAGTTCCTATAGATGATCGATCTGGAACTGCTACAACTGCATCAATTGAAATTACTACTTTGTCTGAAGAAACTTGCCCTCTTTTAGGGGATGTTAATTATGATGGAGATATTGATAATGATGATGTTAATTTAGTGCAAATAATGATTGTTGAAGGGATGGATTTAGATATTTGTGGAGATATGAATCAAGATGGAGAAATTACAATTGATGATGTGGAATTAATTTTAAGTGAAATTCCCCAAATCATTGAACAGTGTACTGATGGAACAATTTCTGGTTCATGTTCAATAAATAATCCCTTGAGGTGTGAAATAGATATTTTAGTAAATGATTGTCAGAATTGTGGTTGTTCTCTTGGACAAGAATGTCAGTCAGATGGTTCTTGTGCAGAGAACTTATGTAAAACTGTGAAATATAGTGGGGACCCCGAAGATAAATTAGATATTTTATATATTGGGGACGATTACTCCAGCTCAGAACAATCAAAATTTAAATATGATGTTCAGAGATTTATGAATAATCTATTGAGTTACGAACCCTTCAAATCCCAAAGTGATAAAATAAATGTTTATAGAATAGATGGGGTTGATGATTTGGGATGTAATTATAATTGTGGGGGGACTGCAAGAAGGATTTGTTGTGATAGTACCAAGATCGCACAATTAGCTAGTCAATGTCCTTATGATCAAATTGCAATAATAGTCAACAATGAACAATACGGAGGGAGCGGAGGAACTTACGCAATTTCATATAGGGGAAACCCCATGACTGGATTACATGAATTTGGCCATAGTTTTGGAAGATTAAGGGATGAGTATAGTTATGGATCATATAATGGATATGACCGTTCTGCATATCTTGGCATGACTGGAAATTGTGATCCAACACCTGGTTGCCCGTTGTGGGAAGATGTTCCTGGTGCAGGATGCATACTTGGTTGTCAATATGATGAATGGTACAGGCCCGCACCAACCCAATGGAGGGGCGGTTCAATTATGAGAGATTCAGAAGGGGATTTTAATCCTGTAGGGGAAAAAATCCTATCTGAAAAACTGGAGGCCTACTCATGAAAATTAGTATGATTTTAATTATTATATTATTATCTAGTACAGTGGTCGCATCACAATCTGAAAAAATTTATTTTTTGAATTTAGAATATGATAAGGGAACATTAGAATTAATAGAATTATCTTTAATAACTGGATATCCAACAATTTCAAATGACGATTTATTGCCTTATAAATTGGAATTATTATCAATAGATAAAGAAATAATTTATCAAGGTTATTTTGACGTTCCAAATAAGTTTTTTGCTCCACCACCATTAGATCCTAATGAAGTATCGGATGTTTTTGAATTAGAAAATTTAAATTTTAGTATTTCTTTACCCTATAACCAGGATGGAAATACAATTATTTTATCAAAAAATGAAACAGAACTATTACAAATTGATGTTTCAGAATTTTCAATATATTGTGGGGATTCAATATGTCATTTAACAGAAAATAAGGAAGAGTGTCCTCAAGATTGTAGTGATATCGTTATTTCTAACTCGTCTAAAAAATCTTGGCAACTACTTACTTCATTAGGGGTCTTAGTTTTATTAATTTTAATTGGTATTTTCTATAAGATTTCAAGTAAGAAAAATATGAACTAATTTATTATTTTATTCATAACGTAATGCATCTACTGGTTTTAGTTTAGAAGCTTGATATGCCGGTAGGGCTCCAGAAATCATCCCTACACCTACTGCAAAGATTAGTCCAAATGAGATAAGGCTAAATGATATACTAATCTTTAAGAAACCAAAACCTGCCTGGGCTGCAGCACTTCCTATTCCTATTCCAATTGCACTCCCTAATAATGCACCAAATACACCACCTATTAATCCAATAAATCCCGATTCTAAAAGAAATAATACTAAAATATCGGAGTTTCTTGCACCTATTGATTTCATGATTCCAATTTCCTTTGTTCTTTCTAAAACTGAAGTATACATAGAATTCATAATCCCAATACCACCAACTACTAAAGAAATAGCTGCTATCCCTATTAAGACAAATTGGATAGCCCCTAAAATACCATTTATTTGATCGGCTAGTTGAGATGCAGTTAAGACTTGGTAGTTTTCATCGTCTCTACTCTTTTTTAACCTAGCTTCAGCTTTTGTTGCAACATTGGTTATATTAACACCATCTTTTGCTTGCAAGAAAATATAATCTACATCATCACCTGTATCAAAAATTTCTTTTCCTGCTTCAAATGGAATATTTATCTGATTATCATCTTGTTGATTGCCAATTTCTTTTAAGATGCCAATAATTTTGAAATTTTTCCCCATGATTTCAATTTTGTTATTAATTCTTAATTCTTCATCATATAACTCTGTTGCAGCTCTGGAGCCTATAACTGCAACATATTTTTCTCCAGAATTAAACATTCTTCCTTTTTCTATCTCAATACCCATATCTCCAATTGTTTCTTTAAAATTTTTTGCAGGATATGCAGCAATCATGGTATATCTTAAATCTTTTTTATATTCTATTTCTGCTGAACGCCCAAGCATTGGGGTGACATACTTAAATTCAGAGATTTGTTTTAGTGTAGCTACATCATCAGTAGTTAATCCATTTCCTGGAGTTCCTGGGCTTTGAAATGATTTTGGTGCTACTATTAATCTAGATGCCCCAAATGTTTCAAATTGTTCTTCTACTGAAGATTTAAGTCCTTGAGATACAGAAATTAAGGCAATGATTGCAGCTACTCCAATTACTATGCCTAGAATGGTTAGCCAAGCTCTTACCTTTCTATGAATTAAACTATTTACTGTTAAGGTTATATAATCAATTATCATCTCTTAACCATTTTTTAAATCTTTTAGGTAATGTTCTTAGATTTTTAGGTCTAAATTCATCTACTAAATCAATGATGTTTCTTATAACTTTTTTTAATGCAATCTTTAGTGATTTTGAAAGTTCTTTATGGATCCTATATTCCTTGTATGCATAATAAATAAACAAGATAAGTAATATGCTTAGTATTAATGAGGAAATACTTGAACTTGGTTGTTTAAATCCATATCTTATTGCTTGTTGTGAAGTAAATACTGGCAGATTTAGGTTAACTATATTATTGAAGTTTTCATTTAATGCATTTTTGTAATTTAAATTAACTTTAAGGTCAACTTCTTCTTTTAATACATGTACTTTGAATGTAGCTGTTTGGAAATCATCAGGATCTAGGTCTCCAAGATAAATTTTTGGAGAAGTTATAACTTTGTAATCATCTGATTCATCTAGTGATATTGTTAAAAATTTTAATCTTGTTGGACCTATATTACTTACAGAGATTACAACATCACCCACATCCCCTTTAGTATAAGCTTTAGATTCTTCTAATAAAACTTCTATTTCTTCAGGACTTGAGACTATAACTCCAATTGTTTCATTTTTTGTTATTACATTGTCCAATGAATCAAAATAGTATAAGTTAAATGGGATATTGTAAGGTCCTGACTCTGCATTAGGATCTGCAATTATTTCATAGTTTAGAATTATTTCTTCATTAGGTTCTAGTGTCCTTATATTTTTTTCAGTTATAGTGTGAAGAGGTGTAAAAATGGTACCTGCTAAAACTATTTTTGCGTTTATGTTACGCATAACTGTTGGTTCATTATTTCTTAGGGTTATTGTTAAATTATTTAATTCACCTTGTCTTAATCTATCTGGGGAGGTTGAAATTGATGCAATTGACAAAGAAGGTGAACGTGTTCTAATTTGAATCGGAAATTCTCTTATATATGATCCACCGCTATTTATTTTAATTTTTAATACAGAATTGCCTTCTAGTGTTTTTTCATCAACTAGTACTTTGTATTTGAAAACTACTTCAGAACTTGGACCTATTGAACTATATGAATATTTTTTTGATTCTCCTGGATAAATTTTAAATGGAAAATCTTCTTGTAATTCAAATGATATATCTGATGCAGTGGATCTCCCATTATTAATTACTTTAAACCAAATTTCAAAATAATCTCCTGGCGCTACAGGATATGGATTGTAACGTAAATTTTGAAATACTAAATCTATTTGTGTGTTGGTTGAAGGTAATGCATTTGTTGTGTTTATATCTATAGCAGATACAGACATAGATAGGAATACTAATACTAATATTACGTTAAGAAGCTTCATTTTTTATTTCACCATCCTCTAATTTTATTATTCTTTCGGCAATTTTTGCCAATTTGTGATTATGAGTTATCATTATTATTGTTTTACCTTTTTTATGCATTTCCTTTAACATTTTTATAATATCTAGTTCTGTTTTAGTATCCAAGTTTCCAGTAGGTTCATCAGCTAATATTACTTCTGGATCATTTGCTAATGCCCTTGCAATGGCAACTCTTTGTTGTTGTCCACCTGATAGTTGAGATGGTCTATGATCCAATCTTTCATTTAAATCAACTAAATGTAGGAGTTTTGTTGCTTTTTTTATTCTTTCATCTCTAGGAATATGTTGAAATATCATTGGAAGCATAACGTTTTGTAATGCAGTTAAGCTGGGTATTAAGTTAAATGATTGAAAAATGAATCCTATTTTTTTACCCCTTATTGAAGCTAATTCTGATTCTGTTAATTCTTGTATGTCAAACTCATCTAAATGAATAGTTCCCTTTGTTGGTGTGTCTAGGCAACCAACTGAATTAAGCATAGTTGATTTTCCGGATCCTGATTTTCCTAAAATAGCAATAAATTCACCTTTTTTTATTGTTAGATTAACATTTCTTAATGCTGGGACTTTTACCTCCCCCATATCGTAGATTTTCCACATATCTTTTAATTTTATTAGTTCATTCATTTTTTATCAAATGCATTTAAGGATTTCAAATATTCAATCATTGCTGTTCTTGATAACTCTGATTCTTTTAATCCTATTTTTTTACATGTTTCCCTAATTATTTTATGAAGTTCTTCTGTTGCTTTGTACTTAATGTATGCCATATTTGTACCTTATAATGTACTTGTGAGGTACTTTTTTATTTATAAAGATTTTGGTAATTTATCAGAAGAATAATTCGTTATCTTTTTATACTTAATATCTTCTTTCTAGATTATTGTGGGAGTGCCGGAGTGGTCAAACGGGGCAGACTCAAAATCTGTTAGCTTAGTGCTTACGCAGGTTCGAACCCTGTCTCCCACAGTTCTCTTATTTTTCGATGCGTGGGTCCCTAAAGAATATAAAAGAAAAAGGAGTTGACGCATTATGGCACGAAATGATATTTACAATAGTAAAGATAGATGGGAAAAATATGTAAAAAATTTTGATAATTTGCATGTAATCATTAAAGATAGAAAAAGAAAGTATCATGTAAAGAATAAGGACAATATAAAGTATTTCTACAAATTAGCCAAGTCTTTTGAAGTAGATGATCTTAGTTTTATTAGAAGAATTAGACTTGTTAATCTATTAAAACAACTATGTTTCTTTATTGACAAGGATTTAAATGATGTTTCAAATGAAGATATTGATGATTTAATTTTAGAGATTAGAAAAATATCATCTTCAATAAAATCGTTAGAAAGTACTCAGCATGAAATAAAACAAATAGCTAAGAAAATTGGAATTGATGGTTTTAATGAATTTAAGATAAGGATTGATAAAAGCCAAGAAAGAGCCAGATTAGATAAAATAAATTACAATGAATTTAATAGTTTAGTTAAATATTTTAGTAATGACCCTACAATGCAAATACTCATCTCTTTAACATTTGAATGTCTCTCAAGACCTCAGGAAAACCTATTTATTAAATTAAAAAATATTGAATGGTCTGAAAATTATGCTATAATAAAAATAACTGAACATGGTAAGGAAGGGTTAAAAGAACTTCAAAGTATGGAAAGTTTTCCCTATTTACTAAAACTATATCAAAAACATCCAAAAAGAAATGATTCTGAATCTTATTTATTCCTTAATGCGAATAAAAAACAATTAACTGTACATGCAGCTAATAAAAGGTTAAAAATTGCTTGTAAGTGTTTAGATATTAAAAAACCAGTAACGCTTTATACGTTCAAAAGATTTGGTGTTACACATAAAAGACAGAATGGAGTTTCAGACCAAGAGATACAATTTACTGCTGGATGGACTACAACTAAACAACTTTACAGGACATATGACCAATCAAATCAACGAGATATATTTAAAATTCAAAGAGATAGACGATTTGGAAATAAAGATACTATAAAAGAAACTCCTAAAACTAAGAATTGTCAGTTTTGTGGAGAATTAATTGGATTTGCTGAAAGTAACTGTCCAAAATGCTTAAGACCTAGTGATCCTGAAGAAATAAAAAAACAAGCGAATCAAGAACAAAAAAATATGGAAAAATTAGTGAGAGCTATTGAAATTATGGCTAAAAAGTTAGATCCTAAAAGTAAAGAAGAAGTTAGTGAAATATTAAGATGAAAATATATTATATCTTTTAGCATAAATTACTAAGTCATAAAAAGAATAAAAGGTTAAAGAAAAAACAATTACTTTGAAAGCTATTATTAATGATACTATCACTAAATAAGAAGAATTATCTGGTGTTGTGTTAATCTCTACTAAATTGACTACTCTTTGCATGAGACTAATCTGACTTGGTATTATATTAGAAAGTCCAAACAAAAACCAAAAAAGTTTTTTTAAGAAATTTATTTGAGCTATTCTCATTTTTGTTCGTCAGATTTTTTTTTGATTGAATCTAACCATCCGTAGATAAACCATTCAGGCGTATCTGTAGCATTCATGTTATGAATAAGGGTCATTGAATATATGAATTTATGATTTGTAATATCTCTTGCTAATTTATCATCAAATCTAGGGGGCATATTCCCAAAAAAATTTACAATACTCAAAAATATTCTATTCAAGTTTATATTATTTTCTTGAAATCTAATAAAGCAATTTATAATCATATCAATAAATCTATCTTTTTTAAAAACTTCAGCCACGATGTTCTTATATTTATCTTTAATTAAAATTTCTTTTAATATTTTTTCATTACCTAAATTTAAAGTAAAATTGTAAAACTCTTCTTCTATTTTGTGCCAATTAATGGAAAAGAGTTTTTCATTAAATTTTTTATTCTCTTCTTTTACACTTAAATAACCATTTTTCTCAAGATGTCTCATTTGTCTAAGTAATGAGGACTGGTCTTTTTTTAACATCTTTGCAAGTTGCATGGATGTAATTTCTTTGTCATTTATCCAAAATAAAATCCTAGAATAAACATGGTTTTCTGGAATTGGTCTTTTGATTTGTGGCATGTTTAGTTAGGTATTTTTAGCTATATAAACTTTAGGGTATGCTTAGGTAATAATATTCAAAAATTACCTAAAATAGAAAGTTTTATAAATAACCTTAAATAGGCTTTTATTATGGAAAAGAACCTAAGTTCAAGAATAAAGAATTTTCATTTAGATTGTAAAACTGACAAGTTACTAGATTTATTGGCTAAGGGAGAAGATAGGAGCAGATCATCAATTGTAAGATTAGCTGTTAAAAAATATTATCAGGAGGTTAAAAATGGAAAATAAAATCCTAACTGCAAAGGATATATTGGATAAATTAAAGGAAAGTTTGGAAGATGGTAAATCAGAAGAAGATACAAATTGAGAAAATGCCATCAAAAAATGGCAGAACCTTTAAGTTTTACATAAAACCAGAACAAGAAGATTACCTAGGGGAGTTAGTATCAAAATTAGATAAATCTCCTAGTGAAATTTTGCGTACAATAATAGACACCCACAAAGAAGTCAGTTTTCTCTTTGATAAATTGGAGGTTCAGCAAAAAAGCTGAAATATGAATTATGGAAACGGTTAACGGAAAAAAAGTTTTTATTTTAATGAAAAATCAACGCCAGTATAATGGTAATGTTTTAGGTGAAGATAATTTTTTTATTGAGATTTTGGACAAATTTAGAAGACCAACAAGACTAGCTAAGTGTGATATTTCTATAATTCAAGAGGTAGAAAAATGACTGCAGATAAAAAATATATTTGTATGGTTTGTGTTTATACTGGTAAATACAAATTTGAAAAACTAGAAAATCCAATTGATAATAAAAAATGTTGTGTATGTGGCAAAGCAGATGGTCTTTTATTTCATATTTTCTTAGGAAATTTAGTAGATGATTTTTTAATTTTGAATTCTAAGGGTCAATTTACTGGTTTAGACCTTGAGCTAATTGTTGAAAATATTTTAAATCATTTTAACCTTGCAACTCTTTACTCTACCACTGGAGAAATTATTTATTGTAAAGATGATTTTATTTGGAAGCCTGATGGTCGTGAAAAGATTGAAAATTATGTAGAAATAATTTTAGGTAGCTATTGTAAAAATAATCTTGTTAATGAGATTGTTAAAAAAATTAAAAGAAAAACTACAATTTCAAAGGAAAATTTTTATAAAGAATTTGAAAATTTAATAGTTTTAAAAAATCAAGGGATTTTTGATTTAAAGCAAAGGAAATTTATTCAAGATGACCGTCAATATTTTTTTAAAACTTTTTTGGATATTAAATATGATAGGGAAGCAGATTGTCCACGTATAAAAAAATTTTTAAGTGAATGTTTGTATTCTGAAGATATATTCATTGCTCAAGAACTTTTTGGATTTTGTCTTTACAAAAGATATTTTATAAAAAAAGCTTTTATTCTTTTTGGTGCAACAGATACAGGAAAAACAGTTTTTTTAAATCTTTTAACTGTGTTTTTAGGCGTTCAAAATATTCATGGTTTAAGTTTACAAAAAATTTGTGGTAGTGATAAGTTTGCTTTATTTTTCTTAAAAGATAAATTTGTAAATATTTTTGATGATCTATCCTCAAGAGATTTACAAGACGCAGGAGGTTTTAAAATTGCTACAGGTGGGGGTTTCATTACAGCTGAACAAAAGTTCGGAGATTCTATTACATTTTTAACTTTTGCTAAATTAATTTTTGCTTGCAATACTATACCTTCACTTAAAGACATTGATGACTCGGCGTATTATAACAGATGTATTCCTTTACCATTTGATAATCCTGTTATAAATAAAGATGAAAATTTACTCAAAAAATTAACTACAGAAGAAGAATTATCAGGTTTATTCAATTTTGCTTTAGAAGGTTTGAATAGACTTTTAGAAAATGGAAAATTTTCTTTTGATAAATGCATTGATGAAATTAAGACATTAATGACAAGACAAGGAAATCCTTTGGCTGTATTTTGTCAGGATGTTTTGCAAGAATCACAAGGCTCAAAAATAACTAGAGACCAGATGTTTAAGATTTATTCTTTATATGCTTATGATAAAAAAATAACACCCTTGAGTAAATCTCAACTAGGGCGACAGCTACAGCATCACACTCCATATATTGCAGATAAAAGAGGAAGGCATAGATTTTGGGAAAATGTTAAAATAATATCTTGGGATGATGAAAACATAAAATTAAATGAAATATTAGACACTTTAGACACTTTATTTTCAACTAACGTGCGTGAGGAAAATAGTATAAATAATTATCTTCTTATAGATTCAAAAAATCCGTCTAAAACGTCTAAATCTTTGGAGGCTCAAAATGAAAATTGAAAGAGAAAGAACATTTATTCTACCTGATGGGAATGTTGTAAGTTTACATGAATATTTTGTTTGGTTGGGTAATAGATTGGGTGAAATTGCTGAGGATTTAAAATGAAAAAATTGGATAATGTAATCAAAAAAGGAGGTTATGTTTACGAATTAGTTCAATGTGATAAGGGCAAGGCAATATATCGACAAATGTTGGGGGGGTTAGTTATAGCTTTTGAAGTATTTTTGATTAAAACGCAGAAAGAACGCACAAGCAAATTTAAGAAACCAGATGGAACATATAAAGAGATAATATTTGAAGAAAGAGAAAAGTACCCAAGTAATGAAAATTTTGGTTCAAGTGCTTGGTCTTTTGTAGATGCAAAAGATGCAAAAGATTGTTATAATGGCTTATCAAAGTGAAAAAAACTGAAATTGGTGTGTTAAGTTAGTATAAGGATGGTATAGTGTATAAGGTGTCGGAATCGGAAGTCATATTATAATATACTTACTACCCATTTGCTAATTGATGATAAAATGTAAGTATAAAAGAGATAAATCATAAAATTATTTAAAACTGATGTTTTAATGGTGTATAATTTGGGCATTAGCGTCTATCGTCTAATTTCCAGCGTCTAAATTATATTATATATTTGTGTTTTGAGAGTCTTAGATCTAAAAAATAAAACATATGAGAAAATTAAACCAAATCTAAGGGTAGGAGCTTGGCATCAATAGGTATTAATGGAATCTATGGTAATTACTAATTGGCATTAATATATTATATACATGTGTTTTTAACTTTCAAAATACACATCCAGAAGAGATTAAAGTTCTTTAGTAATTATTTTTTAAATAATCTTTCAATGTCTTTTGAAATATGGAAAAATACATTTCCAAGTTTACCATACAACAATCCCAAAAGTCCGAGAATAAATATTAAAGCAAGACTAGAGATTCCAAGTCCCAACACCACAAAGCCAATATATTTAATTAGTGTAAATTTGGGATGTGAAAATATATAATATAAAATTAAGATTAAGATACCAATACTCACTCCAATTTTAAACATAAGTTTTAGAATGATGGTTATTTTTTCACCATACCTTCCAAACATTAAAGAAATCAAAGAAAAATCTCTTTGATCTGCTATCATTTTTTTTATTTCCCATTTAGGAAATCCTAGTTCAATTAACCAATCGATATCATCATAAGATAAATCTAATTTTCCATGAATTTTTGAATGTTGTTCTTCAGAAAGCAATAATAAATTTAAATGATAATTATTTTTTTTATTTCCATCTATGTGATGGATAACATATTTACTAAAAGGTAATGGGTATTTATCTCTGTTTTTCAAATAGATTTGATGATAAGCTACTTGCCTATGGATTAAATTACTGTGTCCTATGTTACCCCTATCATATCCGTTTTCATCAGTGTATCTAGTTTTTTTATGTCCAGATCTTCTTAAATTAGAGTTAGTATATACTTTTTTAGGTTTAGATTTTCTAGGATATTTTTTATTTCTTTGAGATTTATCCACCAAAATAATATGTTTCTTTCCTTTATAATTTTTGTCAAAATCTTAACTTAATCTATTAGTTTTCTATTTATTTCTAAAGAAAATAAAAATTTAAAGGTTTTTCTACAAATCAATTTTACTAACAAATAATGTTTGTTAACAATCAGTAATTTCTTCTAAGATATCGTCCTCATCCTTTTCAAGAACTTGTTCTACAACTGTGATGTTATTTACTCTTGCTAATTGCTTTACTTCTTCACTTACTCCAAAAGATGTAGTGAACATATATCCTCTTGTGCACCCAATATCTCCCATTTTTCCAGAAAATATCATAACATCATTAATTATTATATCACTTGTTTTACACTCACAAAGTACTCTAAGGTGTTTACGGGATAATTCTGCGAGATTATCAATTTCATGGAAATTACCAGAATGTCCCAAAATATGAATCCCACATTTTGTGGAAAAATTCTTCTTTTTAAACAAATAATCTATTCCATACTCTAATCCAGACTTATTTCCAAAAAAAGATATGACTGATTGTGATAATTTACTTATAGAAATTAGACTACATTTGCTTGGTTCTTCTATTTTAACACCACAATAACAAGTACTATTGTGAAATCTACCTTCATAAGCAAAAATGCCACAATTTTTACAGGTATAGTAATTAATAGTTTCAAGTATATTTATATCTACTTTTGTCTTTCTTTCAAAATTATCTAATGTTTTTTGTACTTGGTCAGATAAATCTTTTATTTCAATAGTTGTCTCTTTATTTTTTTCTTTGAGATTAGCTATTACTAATTTTTTCGCTTCCTCTTTTAATTTCTTCATTAATGCTTTCTTATCAGAAATACTTGATAGTTCCTTTAATTTACTGAGTGAAAGTGATGAGAACATATTATATTTTTTTTTACTGCTTAAAAGTTTGTCACTGACTTTATCAAGAAAAAAACTATCTACTTTTTTTAGTTCTTTCAATTTATTTTCTATCTGTTTGGATAAACCAAGAAGATTCGAAAGTAATTGGTTTAAATCTTTAGTTAATAGTAACTTTGAGTCTAATAAAGATTTTACAAATGTATCCTGCTCTAATTTCAACCTTTTCTCATTTTTATTGAGTGATAGAGGCGGTAATTTTAGTCTACTTGGATTATGGATCTCCGTTGTCTGTGTCATCGATTACCTTTACCCCGCCATTAATTTTAACTGTTGTATACTCTTCACAAAATGGACAAGTTATTTTTTGAACACCCTTTTTATCAGTTTTTATATAAAATGCTTTAGTACAATTAGAACATTTTACAAGTTTGGTTTCTCCATTAGCTACCATAATTAATTAATAATTTCAGTCTTATTAAAGATTTCTTTGATAGGTAGATTATTAACTTTTTTGTTTGTAAATAAAGAATGGAAAAAAGTGAAGAAATAATCACAAAATTAAGAAAAATAAAGAAATATGTTGATAAAGATGAAAAAAAGAACAAAAATTCACAAATCCATCTGTTTGTAGAAACTGGTTTACTAAATCAATTAAAGAATGAGGCTAAAAAACAAGGAGTATCTGTTTATTCATTATGTCGACAAAAATTAAGAAATGACTATGATCTAAAGACAATTAAGGAATCTCTAAATGAATTAAAATCATTAATCATTAAATTCCCAAAAACCTAGTTTACCATTACATGACACTTTTTTTACTTTCTTAACATTTTCAAGAACAAAACCATGATTTCCCCAATAAGAAGATGCTAAGTGTAATTTTTGGTCTTTACTATGTTCTTTTTTAGAATTATACTTTTTAACATCAATTAGATTAGCCTTGCCTACAATACACCCTAAGGGTAAATCTTTAAATCCGAATTGCCTCATAGCTACAGCATCTGGTTTTTTAGAAGCATGTATTAAGAATTCTCCTCTGAATTTAGTATTCCATTTTCTTAGTTCAATAGTTTTTTTACCTTGTAGAATTAATTCTGCAAATGGTTGTTTTAATGACAATGTCTTCATAACCTTGTCAGGGGTTGTTTATTTAAATATTTACTCAAAAAATTAACAATTGGATGAAAAAATCTATAGATAAATGCAAATAGTTAAAAATTAAGAATTCTTACTATTTTTATGAATATAATAGAAAACCTTAGAAAAGAAGCTATAAAAAATATATTTCGAATGAGAACATTTAATTCTAGTTTTTCTTCCTGGAGACTATTAATTAATGAAAATATAGGTGAATCTCCTAATTGGTCAAAAATATTAGATCTTGGGGATAAACTTTCAGAAATTTTTAAAAGCACATCCCAATCAGGAAGAAGTCAATCTTCTGTTTCAAGTGGTGGATCTGCTTGGGAAGGTTTAGTTTGCTGGTACATGAATTTATGCTTAATTGGATCTAGAACGGTTGTAATAAAGCACTCAAAAGAATTAATTCCGGAATGCGTAGCTGATTCAATAACTGTAAATTATGGATCATTTGTTTCTAATACTGAATCAGATTTGATAGCCATAACATTTCCAGATGAAACAGATTTTATTGGTGATATATCTGAACTTTGGGGGGATCAAAATTTTAATTTCAAAAATAAAATTAATTCTCTTTGTAAGGCTAATTTTGAAAATTTGGGAATAGGGATAATACAATGTAAAACTAATTGGAATGATAATGCTCAAATACCAATGTTATGGGACATAGTTTATTCATCTAAAGAATTTGAAAACCGGAATATATCGATTGGAAAAAATGGATTTTCCATAATAAATTTAAATAAATTTACATATTCTTTTGTAACTGTTCCAACTGGAAGGGGCCCTTATACTCCTAACTCTGTAGCGATAAAAAGAGTTCATACTTTATCTGGTGGAAATTATTGGGGTAAACCAGGCGTTTCAGGAGTTTGTAATTCAATAAAAGAAATTTTTAATAGAAATTTCTCTGCAGGGTGGAACATTAGGAGCCAAAGAAATGATATTAATATATCTTTAGAAAATTTTGAAAATAATTTCTCTTATTTTAAATTATCAGAATGAATATTTAAACATTTTATTAAATGTTCTCCAACTTTTTTTGCTAATATTGGTGGTACTGCATTGCCTATTTGGCTATACTGTGGAAGCTCATACTTACGCCGTTCACCACCTGTAGTTCTTGGCCCAAGGAAAACAAAATCATCTGGAAAAGATTGTATTCTTGCCATTTCTCTAACAGTAAGAATTCTGTTCATTTTATAATGTACATAATCTTCTGGCAATGTTGTTACAGTTTTAGCTGGTTTATTTGCTTCCAATTTTTTTAATACTTGTTTTTTTGTTTTTAAATCATTAGGCAAATCTTTTCCTGATTGTCCAGGCTTCATTGAAGAAAACCTTTTAATTACTTGATTAGAATGATTTGGTGCTTCATGGTTGTATAATTTTTTACATCCTTTACGCATAATTTTTTGATATTTTGATATTGGAAGTGATTTGTATTCTTCTGACATCTCTCCAGAATCTAAAAAATCTAAATCTCCAATAGCTTCTGATAAATTTATTGGTTTTTTCATGTTTGATTTTGGGTGTAAAACACCATTACCAATTCTGGTTCCTATAATAAAAACTCTTTCTCTTTCTTGTGGGACCCCAAAATCTGAAGCCTTTAAAATCTCTATTTTTACATTATAACCAAGTTCTTCAAAAGATTCCCTTATTACTTTAATAACATTTCCACTTTGCATGCTTAAGATTCCTTTAACATTTTCTAGAAGAAATAGAGGTGGATGGATATCATTTACAACTCTTAACATCTCCTTGAAAAGACGGTTTCTTGGATCATTCACATCTCTTTTTCCAGCCATTGAAAAACCTTGACAAGGTGGACCACCAGCCACTAAATGAATTTCTTTATTTTTAATTATTTTTTTTATTTCACTTGTAGAAACATCTGAAATAGATCTAACATCCATAAAAGTGTTATGTTTTTTTCTACCTATTAAATTAAAACTATATGTATTTGCTGCAGTTTTATTTATTTCATTAGCATATAAAACATTGAATCCAGCATCAGAAAGGCCGAGACTTAATCCACCACATCCAGCAAATAAATCTATAGCATTAAACAATTTCTCTTTTTCCATATTTTAAATTCCTAATTTAGTTTTTATATTTTTATCCCATATGTAACATCAAATCATTCAAACATTTTTCTTTAAAACTAAATCCCCCTTACTATCAATTTCAACTTTAATTTCATCTCCTTTTTGCCAACCTTTAGCTCTAATTATCTGATTAGGCAAGGATACAAAATACTGTTTTTTATTCATTTGTTGAAGTTTCATCTTAATTTTTTTATCATATGGACATAAACAAGACTAATTAATACTACTATAATACCTACCACCGTTAACACCAGTAAATCATTCCTAAAAGATAAAACAAGATTAACTAATGCAGAAAAAACTAAAAGAGCAGTAAAAATAATCATAGTAAGATTAATAGATGCACTAAGTAATTGTTTTTCTAATTCAAAAGCAACATTAAAACCTTTTTCTGTAATGCTAAATAAATTGGTGTTTTTATTTGGAGAATATATAAGATTATTTTCTTCTAAAAAAGAAATGGAGAGCATGACATTTTTGGGGTCAATTTTTGATTTTTTAACAAGATTATGATCTTTAGTAAAACCTTTATTGCCCCATCCATATTGATTAGGGGAAAATTTATAGATTATTAAAAGAATTTCTTTCCACTCAGAATTTTCAGAAGTATCTTTATTTTTATCAATAAATTTCATAATTAATATAAACATTAATATATTATATAAACTTTAGGGCACTATAATGATAAAAAAGATACACGCATTAAATTTAAGGGAACTTGCTTGTCTCCTCGATGAACATATGAGTTTTCTATCTTTTTCAATGTCATGTTTAATACAAACATTAATGATGTGTATCTGAATAATTAAAATCTATACCTTCCAGAAAAGGATAAGTCAAAGTTCCGTGAGGGGAATCGACTACAAGATTTATCTCACTCACTTTCCTTTTTTTTATTAAATAACTCCATTTTATATTTTCTTTCCCAAATTGTTTTTTTAAAACAAGATATCTTTTTTTCATATCCATGCTTATATGGTTAACAGGAATGATATGTCCTTTTTCATATAGATAATGTGACATATAATGAAAAAAAGTAGTTGGTGGACTAAAATAAATGGGGGGTCCTTGCCTAGTATCAGGATCCTCCCTAACTTCGCTATCTGTTACTGAAGAAGTGTCGATTAATGCTTTAGCTTGAATATCTCTTTGGTGATTAGCATTAAGTGTAGCTCCCCTATGGGCGACCCCTATTGAAGAAAGTAAAATTAATGTTGCAACTAAACCCCTCATAATCTTTTTTTTGGGAGAGACATATCTTCCATTGTAAACTTCCCTCGCTTTTTCTTCAAGATCATCACAAATAACTTGCTCCACTCCCTCTTCCATGTAATATTTTTTTGTACATCTCATATCTTCATATTCAATTAAACAATGCTTTACATTATCTCTCAATCCATGCGATATCCCTTCAATACTATCTGCTAGTACAAGGGAAAGTTCATTTCTATTTAAATTTCTTAGTTGTCTCAATAATAATATGAGTGCTTTTTCGAGGTCATTTAAAGCAGCAAGTTGGTCATTTATTGCTTTAACAATACCTTTACCTGCTTTATTCTCTTTTAAACGCTCTATCAAAGCATCTATAAGTCCCCCAATCATTTCATTAAATATTTTATTTTGATCAGATACACGAGATGAACTAACTACTTCATGATGGATCTCATCCTTATGTACTTCTAATTCATGAACAAAACCCGTAAAAAAAGGCAAATATAACTCCAACAAATTTTGTCTAATTTCTGGTAATTTTTCATTTATTTCGGATAAATCGGCACAAATATTGCCGTAAGAATAATTCCAAGGATCATTACATCCACTAATTACATGTTTATTAAGTTTAAAAAATGCAGATTCTTCCTCATCAGCCTTAGCTATTTTTCCTAACATATCATAGGAATTTCTTATTCTTTTCAAAACAGCATCAATAACAGGATGTTCACTTTTAATTGTTTATCACCTTCGATATATTCTTTAATTTATTAATTTAAAAAACTTTCTTAAATCTTAGAATAATCAATATTTTAGGAAAATTAACTTTCAGAATATTAAAGATATTATAAAAAAGTTAAATTAAATTTTTGTAATTAATTTTTTATCTTAACAAAAATCAAATTTCCTTCAGAGGTAATATCAATATCAAATTGGTCACCTTTTTTTATTTTAGATCTTTTAACTTTCTCAATTGGTACTGTTAAAAAGAATTTATTTCGAAATGACTGTAGTTTAACCATAATTTATTAAATGAGTAAACTATTTATATTATTTAGGGCACTATAAGAATAAAAAAGATTCACACATTGAATTTAACAGTAACTGCTTGTCTCCCACAGTTCTCTTATTTTTTTTGGTAATATATGATTTGTAAGATTAATAATGTGAAATTTAAAATTCCTATTCCATATAATATTTGGAAGTAAATGTTATTGGTAATTATTGCAAGTATTAAAGCGAATAAATACCCTGATACGATTAATATTGGGAAAATGATTGAAATATCTTTTGTTGATTTAGTTTTGTAGTTTTTTATAAATTGAGGAATGCTGCTTCCTTGTAATAAAATTATGATTAAAATTGTTAATACTGTTTTTATCATAGTTTGATTAAAAAATGTAATTACTTAAATTTACCTTTTTTGTAATATGAATCACATTAATCTCTTTTTATAAAACTAGTAATTTTATTTCTGAATAGAATTATTAAAATGATTGATATTATGGCTATTAAGTAAATCAATGCATCTTTGCTTGTTACGTTGTTTTCTATGACTGCTGCTGTTGTGATTGTTGACCAAAATTTATCAAAGAAAGATTCTTCTATTTGAACTTCTTTAATTTCTTCTAAGACTAAAGAAGGTTCCTTTACAGAGTTAACAATGAATGTTGGAACTTCTTTGTTTACCTTGTAATTTATTTCTTCTTTTCCTGAGCTATTTGTAAATTTTAATAAAAATGTTGGATCTTGTTTTATAATTGTAACCTCAGCATTTGACTCTATTGTAATTAATGAAGCATCTTCTGCAAACTCCTTAGGAATTTCATCATAAATGTAGAAATTTGTTTGATTTGTTTCTAATTCTAGGGTTAAGATGGACTGTTGATTTTCTACTTTTATTTTTCTTTTAATACTTGAAAGTGTATGGGTAGTGACAGAGGGTAGGACATCTTGAATTTCATTAATATTTGATGATATCTTAGGGTTTTTATCATAATCAACTTCATTTGTTTTTATTATTGGTTTATCTGGTGCATCTTCATCATCATTACTATCCTCATTGTTACTACTACTACTTTTACTGGAAGAGCTTCCACCACCAGAGCCTCCTCCTCCACCGCCACCAGGGCTTCCACCATTGTTGACTACTGGTATGCTTAAAGAGAAAGTTCTTGTTTCTGAATCATTAATATTATTTGCTAGATCTGTACATGAAATATGCCAATTATAAGAAGATGTTGTTAAACTATCTTGTGTAAATGTTGTTAATAAGGATGAAGTTACTGAGTTTGTTTGTTTTAGTGTGTTATCTATGTATAGGCTACAATTTGCTAAATTATCATCTGTAGAGATAAATGAAAAATCTATTGAAGTGGAAGTTGCTGCTGAATTATTAGTTGGAGATATTAAAGATACACTTGGAATTATGGTATCTAAGATTATTTGATTATTTTCACTTGCAAAAGAACTATTTGATCTATTATTAAAAATTAGACAATTCCATTCATATGAACCCTCATGATCTAATGTAACGTTAAAACTTGTTTTGTTTGTAGTTCCTGTAATGTTTATTGTTGGAGAATAAATATAGGACATTGAGCTATTTATTATTTCTAACGTAGCATTTGCTAGTTGTTGTGTATCGTAGGATGTGCAAATTAAAGTTAAATTTTTATTTGAAGTATAGGTCTTATTATTTGGGGAAATTAATCTAACTAATGGCGTATTATTGTATACGTAAAAAGTGAAGGATGTTGAGTTAAAATTATTATTTTTATCATAAGCATATAAATTAATTTTATATTCTCCTAAATCTGAGAAATTATAATTGAATAATGTAATATTAGAATTAGATTCTAGAAATAAATTCCCTGAAGGATTTGTAATGTTTAAGAAAGTATAATTTAAATTTAAATCATCTGCTGTAAAATTTATTGTTGTGTTATCCTTTAGAATTTGGATGTCCGATTTACTGATTTCTAAATTTAATATTGGTGATAGATTATCCAATGATACTAAAGAGTTTAATGCATGTAAGATTGAATAATTTAGACCTGTATAATCTGTTATTGAATTTCCATTGTCTTTTAATGCTGAGTTAATCTCTGAGGGTGTTAATATTGTGGAAGATTCTAGTAATTTATATTGTTTTAATAATGTGATTGCTCCTGCAACTAATGGTGCAGACATTGATGTTCCTGAATCAGTTTTAAATTGATTATTTAACCATGTTGAATATATACTAGTTCCAGGTGCAAATGTTATAAGATTTTTATTCCTGTTAGAATAAGAAGGTATTGTTAAATCTTTATTTATTGAGCCCACTGAAGTTACATTTCTGATACATGCTGGTGAACTTATTCCAGTATGATGCCCTTCATTTCCAGATGCAATAACTACACTAATATTTTTTGATAGAGCTAAATCTATCGAAGCTTTTAATGGGTCGATATCACAATAATCTGAGTTATCTGCACCATTACCTAGGCTCATACTAATTACAGTTACATTATACTCTTCTGATTTGTCTATACAGTATTCTATCCCTGCATTAATGTTATCTGCATCACCCTTACCCATCGAATTTAATACCTTTACAGCTAATATTTTTGAAGAAGGGGCAGCTCCTGTTATTGTGGATGATGCTGAGGCTATCCCTGCAACATGGGTGCCATGACCTTCATCATCTGAAGGATCATCATCACTGTTTACAAAATCATACCCACTTATAATTCTACAATTTTCTGATTGTAAATTAGTACAGTTACCAAAAGCAGAATGGGTAAAATCAATACCTGAGTCTAGAATACAAATTGTTTGATCTTGACCAGTTAAGTTTTGATTGTTAAGTACCTTAGAATGTATTTGAGATATATTAGTTAGAGGTAAGGTGTCTAATAATGATTTATGATAAACTTTATTTTCATGAATATATTTAACATTTGGATTGTTTTTTAATTCTTCTAATTGTTGCTGATTAACTTTTAATGCGTATGAATTAGTTAGTGAATAATGATATTTTTCTTTATAATTTTTTATAGATTGTGTTGAGAATGCTCTAGATATTTTTCTTGGTGTTGCTAAATTAGAATCTTCTTTTAAATTTACAATAACTGTTATTTCATCATTATTTTCTAATTGATTGTAAATATTATTATCTACTTTAGAATATTGAGGGGAAGAATTAACGAATATAGTTATTATTAAAAATATAAATAAGAAACTTAGTAGCTTTAACTTGCCATGTAACATCTTTTTTGTTTTAAGAATTTCTCTTCTTTTTTGTCTTTATCAAATAGTTTTCTAATATCTTCTAGATCTATCTCTACATCTTCTTCTTCTAAGTTTTGAAACTGTTTTTCGTATACGTCGTCTAACATTTTATTATTTTAGTTCTTATTTTTAATACTCTTGAAAAGGCCTCAAGATCCTTAGGATTTTTATTAGCATTGTTAAGTATATAAACTTTTACTTTATGTTTTCTACATAATTTTATGTTTTGTTGTATTTTTCCAAACAATTGTACTTTATTTTTTGAGTTCATTATTGATTTGATGTTTAGGGCGTACCCTATATTATTCCTTGAAGCAATAGTTGCTAAAACATTATTGAAATTTGAATTCTTAGAATCCATATAATCTTTTGAGAATTCATCTTCTATTGATGTTATTGCTAGGAATTTTTTTGCGTCTAATGCCTTTCTTATAATTATAGGGTTATTCGATTCTAAAATTGAGTCTTTATTCAATTTGTTTAAATCCTTCGATAATTTTATTTTTATTATTTCCATATTGTTATTAATATAATAACATTTTTAAATGCTTTTTCTTCTTAGATGGTAGCAAAAATTTAGAGAAAATGAACCAAATTTCAAAAGTTCCAAAACATATAGGTATTATTTTAGATGGAAATAGAAGATTTAGTAAGAAATTAATGTTAAAACCGTGGAAGGGTCACGAATTTGGTGCTAAGAAAGTAGAGAAATTACTTGATTGGAGTAAGGAATTTAATGTTAGGGAATTAACTTTGTATGCATTTTCTATTGAGAATTTTGATAGGCCTAAACAAGAATTTGATTATTTAATGGAATTATTTAGAAAAGAATTTGATAGGTTAATTGATGATAAGAGGGTTATGGCAGATAAATTAAGACTTAATTTTATTGGTAGAATTTGGATGTTTCCTAAAGATATTCAAGAAAAAATGAATGATCTTATGAAAAAAACTAAGAACAATGATGGATTTTTTTTGAATTTTGCAATGGCTTATGGTGGAAGGGCTGAGATAATTGATGCCACTAAGAAAATTGCTGAAAAAGTTAAAGAAGGAAAATTAGACATTAAAGATATCAATGAAGAGTTATTTAATAAAAATATTTATTTAGAGAGTGAACCTGATTTAATAATTAGAACTGGTGGGGAACAAAGATTAAGTGGATTCTTATTATGGCAGGGAAGTTATGCTGAGATTTTTTGGGTAGATCATCTATGGCCTGAATTTTCGAAGGAAGATTTTGTTAAATCTTTGGAATCTTATTCAGAAAGAGATAGAAGATTTGGAAAGTAAAGTTTTTTAAATTCTAATTTAATTCTAATTTTATGCGTTGGTAGTTTAGTGGTAGAATAGTGGCCTTCCAAGCCATTGACCCGGGTTCAAATCCCGGCCGGCGCAGTTATTATTTGAATAATTTAATTCTTTTATCTTTTATCCATCCAACTAAAAATAAATAACCTCCAATAAGATACAAACTAAAGATTAGTTTTGTGATACTGGCATAAATTATTTGATTAATTGCGGCTAATAATATGAGGACCCCACCAGCCCATTTTACGTAAAACCAAAAACCTAAGTTTTTCATATGTCTGAATTACTTAAAATCTTTATTAAGTTAATTAAAAATTATAAAAGAAAAAAAAGAAAAAATTAAGAAAAATAAATATTCTTAGAATTATTCTTCTGTTGTTTCTTCGGATGCTTCTTCTGCAGGAGCTTCTTCAGATGCTTCTTCTGCTGGTTCTTCAGATGCTTCTTCTTCAGATGCTTCTTCAGATTCTTCAACAGGTGCAGCTTCGTCGTCTTTTGCAACATTAACTGCTTTTGGACCTCTGTCTCCTTCTTCTACATCAAATGCAACTTGGTCATTTTCTTGTAGATTTGCACCTTCAGCTAAACCTGTTTGGTGTACAAAATACTCTTTTCCGTCTTCTCCAGTTATAAAACCGAATCCCTTGGTTGGGTTATAAAATTTTACTGTTCCTTTCATTTTTTTACTCCTTTGAATCTTTATAGATTCATATTTTTTTAAGCGATAATTATCTCAGCTTTACTTCTTAGTTCGTCTATATGTCGTTGAATTATCTCTTGTTGTTTTTCTTGTGTTAAGTATGAATTGATTAAGCTTGAAACATCTTGGTATGTTACATTTGGATCTTGTGATAATAAAAATTCTTTATTTTTTTCAAAGAATTCTAATGATTCTTCTTCAGTTATAATTATTGGTTGTTTTATCAAAATTTGCTGTCCTAATGTTTCTGCAGTTATTTGATCTTTAAAATTACCAATGAATGTAGTATAATCTTGGTTATTTTCTTTTAAGCTTTCTTTTAATTGATCTACAGATGAGTTTTGTGTTGCTAATTGAGTTTGCAAGATTTCTTCAGCATCTTTATTTGTTACTTTTATTCCTATATCTTTAGCTTCTTCTTGTAGGAGCTTATTGGCTATGATATAATTTAAAGCTAGAGTATCATTCACTGGTTGTCCTGTTTGGTAAGATATTAATGATTTAATATTATCTACTTCTGATTGAGTTATTTTTTCATTGTTTAAAGTAGCTACTGCTTTGTCTGAATTAAGGAAAGCAAAGGCTATTACAATAATTGCTAAAATAAAAAGAAAAACTTTTATTTGATTACTCTTTTTTATTATCTTTTTCTTCATTTTCAGACTTTTCTTCTGAAGGTTCATTAATACCAACTATTTTAATTTTAAATGATAATTTTTTCCCTGCTAATGGGTGGTTTAAATCAATGGTAACTTCATTTTCTTCTACTTTTAATATTTTTGCTGGAAATTGTTGCCCTTCTGGTGTATTCATCATAAGCATCATTCCTTCTTTTGGATCTGGTTCTTTTGGTAATTGTTCACGAGGAAATTTTTTAATCATTTCATCATTTGGTTGACCATATGCTTCTTCTGGTTCTGAGCTAAACTCTTTTTCTTCATTAAGCTCCATACCCATAACTGCGTCATCAAAACCTTTAATTACCATTCCTGATCCTGCTTCAAACTCTAAAGGATGTGAATGATCCCCGTGAGTAGAACTATCAAAAACTGTACCGTCTTCTAGTTTACCTTCGTAATCGACTTTTACTTTATCTCCTTTATTTATCTTCATTTTTACTCCTAAAAACATGTCTTAGACTGTTTTAACTTATTTTAATTTAGAACAGGGTTATTTAAGAGTTTCTAAATACTCTTTTAGGAATGGAAATGAGATTTTTGACCATTCTTCCATATTTTCTTGTTCGTAAATTTGTTCTAATTGGTTTATTGTTATCAATTTTCCTTGTTGCATTTCTGCATCAGTTGGTTGTAATTCTTCTAAATCTGTTTTAATGATGTATAAAATCCCAAAATGTACTTTATCTACTTCATTTTCCTCTGTGTTGATGTAACCTGCTAAAATTGGTTTATTTAAGCTAATTAAGTTTATTTCTTCTTTTAATTCTCTTGATAAGCTATTATGTATTGGATTTCCTTGTTCATCTACTAAATCTATATGTCCTCCTACACCAAAAGACCATTTTTCTTTTAATCTAGACTCATTATAGTTTTTATTGCCTCTTTGAAATGTAAATATTTTTTTTATTTTTGGATTTATGACGATAGTATAGACTATAGGTTGTTTGTAATTTGGATCATTTTCTAATAATCCTCTTTTTTTATATACATATTTTGAGAGAATCCTATTTTCAAAATTAACATTATTAGGGTTTAGAAATCCTTCAAAATGATTGTTTTTGAACAAATCACTTCTTTTTATGGCCATAATTTGTTTTTCAAATTTATCCATTAACTATAAAAATATTATTTATTTAAATTATTATTGATGATTGAGTAGTTTTTTAAATTATAATTGTTAGGGGTATGTATGGGAAATATTATTATATTTAGTGCTCATGCGGATGATTCTGCTGTAGGTGTTATGGGGACAATACTCAAAGAAATAGATAAAGGCAATACTGTACTTGAAGTAATATTTTCTGCTGGAGAGATGTCTCATCCACATTTGAAGGGTGAGATTGTATCAAGGAAAAGATCTAATGAAACTTTATCTGTAAATAAGAAAATAGGGATGGAAACTTTATTCTTGGGATTGCCAGATTTTAATTTAGGTAAAAGTATTGATAAAAAAACTAAAGAAGATATTAAAGAGATTATTGAATCTAATAATCCTGAGAAAATTTTTGTTACTTCAGAACATGATTTGCACAAAGACCATAGGGCTGTTTTCCAAACTATTATGGATGCTTTGAAGTATATTGAAAGTGATTGTAAGGTTTATACTTATGAAGTTTGGAATATTTTTAAAGAGAATAAGCCTTCAATGTATGTAGATATTTCTGATTGTTTCTATAAAAAGGTCAAATATATGAAACAATATAAATCTCAATGGCAATCAATGTATACCTTAATGTTGCCAGTTTACGTTAGAGCATGGATTTATGGGCGAAAAATTAAGAAAAAGTATGCTGAAAAGTTCTATAGGATTAAATAAATCTTTATATATTCTAGTTGTTTGTTTTTTCTTATGAAAGTTACGTTTGTTATTACAGGTATTGGAATGGGTCATGTTTCTAGAGAAATTGCAATTTTAAATGAGTTGAGAATGAAAGTTAAAGATTTGGAAGTATCTATCATGGGTTATCGTAGTTCTTTCAATTTTTTTAAAGATAAGTTCAAAACTATTAAATTAAGAGGGCATAATTTTCCTGAAACTAATTTTAAGGTAAGCTTACTTAGGATTCTTTTAGCTAATTTGTTTTACCCTTTTGTATATTTTTGGGATTTTTATAAAATTAAAAAACATTTAAGAGAATTTAATCCTGATTTTGTAATTTCTGATGCAGAACCTTTAGCTGTAAATGCTGCTAGGAAATATGGGAAAAAGGTTTTTTTTATTTACAATGTAGATTTAAATGTTTGGGATGCTTTTCATTATGATAAAAAATTTAGTTTTCCACTATTCATACAGTCTACTGGTTTTTTCAAGATAATTGCTGAAACATATAAAAAATCCACTTTGGTCTTTATTCCAGGTATTAAAGATAAAAAAGTTGTGAAGAATATAATTCCTATTAATCCCATTATTAGAAAACAGAAGGTTAGTTTGTCTGATGAAAAGACCTTAATGAGAAAATTCAATTTAAAGAAGAAACCAATATTAATTAGTTTAGGTGGTTCTACTTTTGGAAAAGATATTATTGATAGTTTTTTAAAATTTGCAAAAGAATTTGATGAAGAGTTTTTAGTTTTTGGATATCATAAAGAATGCCAAATAGATAATGTCACTTTGTTTAAATTCAAGGGTGAATTTTTAGAATATTTGAAAGCTTGTAAGGGGATTATACTATTATGTGGGCATAGTTCTTTGATGGAGGCTTTAGTGTATAAAAAACCTACATTAGCATTTCCTATAAGAAATTATATTGAACATTATTTGAACATATATGAGTATGGTGATTTGATTATGGCAAAAAAGCTTAATAAAAAAGAGTTTTTGAAAGTCCATATTACTAATTTTATTAATTCTATACCTAAAATGGAGAAGAAATTAGAAAGGCTTCATATTAGGGGCAATGGTGCTGAACAAATAGTTGAAAATATACTAAAGAGAGTTTAGTCTAGGCTATTTATTTCACCTAATATATCTGTGGAGGTTACTTGTTTTTTTATATATCCTGAAGTATCACAGTAAGGACATTTACTTATCAGTTCTGGCTTTTCTATTGTTGAGAATTTATATTTGCAAGCTTCACAAAACATCACTATTTCTTCTTTTTTTTCATCAGTTCTTTTTGTGAGTTCACTTATTACTTCTTCAGGTGTTTTTTGTGCACATTTTATACAGATTGCAGTATTGCCTTTTCTAACTAAATCAAAAATATTTACTTCATCCTTACAAGATCTGCATATTGTTTTAATTTCATTAGCCATATTTTTTTAATGTTTAAGAAGTATATAAATGTTTTTTTTAAACGTCCTTGACGGGATTCGAACCCGCAACCTACACCTTAGGAGGGTGTCGCGCTATCCAGATTGCGCCACAAGGACTTTAAAATTTTAATAGAATCACTCTTTATTATGTTTATGGTGTATTCCTGAATAATCATGTATGGATCCTTGCATCGGAATGCTGTGTCCTAGCTTATGTACGTGATGAATATTTTTCATGGTTCTTACATCTTTTATTTTTTTATAGAATATTACGTATATTGTTAATCTTAGGATTCCTGAGACCAAGAAAATAAATAATATGGGATTCATAAACGAAATTGTGTAAAAATTTAATAATATTCCCCCAATAGAGGCTCCAAAGAACATACCTAAGCCTATAACTATATTATGGTATGCCATGAACATTGGTCTTTTCTCCCTACCTGTTACATCATAAATAAAGTCGAAAGATGTTATTCTAAAACCACCCCATGCAAAACCAGCTATTGCTTGAACAATTATTAGGAATACAAAATTTGAATTTAAAATCCATAATAGTGGGACTAAACTAACTAGCAATCCTATTATTCTTAATGAATGAATGTTACCGTACCAATCTGAGATTTTACCCCAAAATCGCATTCCAATTAAACTAAATATTGTTGCAACAGTTAGGATAACCATGTATTGAATGTATGTAAACTCAAGAGTTCTTAACATATAAACTGTAAAGAAAGGAGCAGCTAGAAATGTTGCAAATTGAGTTAAGGAATCATATAATGTAAACTTACCAAAATTTGTTTTTCCTAAATGTTTAATAAAATGGGATAATGGAATGTAGCCTTGTTCAGGAAATCTAAATTCAGGTTCATAATGTCTATTTAAGAAGTATGCAGAAATTAATCTTGCAATAAATGCTATTAAAAATATAATTGCAAAACCATAAAATACATTCGAAGCAAATCCATTGAGTATAAATCCTGCGAATGTAGTAAACACTATTGAAGTTAAACCAGAGATGCTATTTCTGTTTCCAAAGTAGCTCCCCCGATGTTCGGGATTGACTAGATCACCCATTAACGAGGCCCATATTGGGACTATAAATGCACCAGCACTTACTATTAAGGTAAATAAAATAATTAAAGCATTAACTTGAAATTTTTCTAAGAAAAATGGAATTAATATTACTGGGAGCCAGAGTAATGCTTGAATGATTACTGCATTAACTATTGTTTTCTTTCTTGAGATAATAGACTTTAATCTTTTAACTGTGAAGTATTGTGCTATAGGTGAGAATAAATTGGGTAGGGAAGTTAAAAATCCTATTTGCAAGTTAGATGCTCCTAGTGCAATTGCGAATGGTGAAATGTATGAAGTACCCGCACCCTCCATTATTGACCAAAAAGAACCATCTAAAATAGAATCTCTTAAACTTTTCTTTTTAAGTTTCTCTATATCTTCTTTGGTTTGTTTTGTCATAGCAATTAAAGAACTAATTTTATTTTTTCGTTTTTATCCATTAATGAGATTATTTTTTTACCTAAATCTGATTTTTTATGAAGCTTTATTTCTCCTTTCTTTCCTATGTTGGCTCCAAAGATATATTGATTACTGAAATATGCATCTACGTGTTTTCCAATTAATTTTTTATCTAGACTAAATATTAAATATTTGTGAGATTCTGAAATATTGTATCTTATTTCTTCTCTTGTTAGATTTTCCTTGAAAGCTGATACTTCTATTTTTATTCCTAGTTCTGCTTCAACACTAGAAATATTTTTTCCTTTTGCTCCAATTATTCTTGGAATATCACGTTCAGGAACATAGATTATTGCTTTGTGATCTGAAATAACATCAGCTTTTATTTCAGGAATTGCTTTTCTTAATTCTGCTTCAATTTGTTTTGCAGCTAATGATCTTGCTGGTGATGCTTTTGTTGATTTTACTACAGGAACTACTACTGTTTCTTCCCCATAGGAATATATCTCATATTCTGCCACATTAGTTTCAAAATCTTTTATTTCTACTATTGGACGTGCTAAATCTTCTTCAGTCATTCCTGCAGGAACTTTTACAGTCATGTTTAGACTTAATACTTTATCAATTCGTCCTGCTTTAATGTAAATTACTGTATCAATAACTTGAGGAATTACACCTAATTCAGTTCTTCCTATAAATCTTTGAATTGCATCTACAGGTCTAGTTGCATGAACTACTCCTAAAAATCCAATTCCTGATAATCTTAGGTCTACAAATAATTTAAAATCATCAGTGTTACGCATTTCATCGTAAATTGTGTAATCTGGTCTTGATAATAATAAAACATCATGAATTTCTTGCATTGATCCATGGGAAATTGCATATTGAGTTATGTTTTCAGATAATTGTAAATCTCTAGGTGCTTCAACTGTTTTTACTGTTTTGTTTAAAGAGGCATAATTTTCTGCTAGGGCGGATGCAAATGTTGATTTACCCTCTCCAGGTGCACCGGCAATTAAAACACCTTCTGCTTGTTTTGAAATTCTTTCGAATAATTTTTCAGATAAATCATAATCTTTAATTGTTAATTTTTTTATTGGTTTTACTGCTGTTATTTCCCATCCGTCTGAAAATGCTGGACGAGTTATTACAATTCTATAGGTTCCTAATTGAACTATTGTTGAGCCACGTCTTTCTATTTCTATGAAACCATCTTGTCTTAATTTTGCTTCTTCAATTATCTCTTTACTTAATCCTTCAACTTCTTTTCTTTCAAGTGGTTTAGCTGATAAATGCACAAAAGCCCAAGATCCCGGGACACCCCGTTTTGCATAAGGGCGAACATTTTCTCTTAAATGAACAGACATAGTTGTTTTGTCAAAGTATTTATCAAGTTTTGATTTTTTGATTTTTATAACTGGTTCAATATAAATCACTTTCATTTTTTTTGCTTCTGCAACTTTGCTTTGAACTTTATCTCCTGTAATTAAAGTTGCGTCAGAATCATATGCTAGATCACGAATTAAAGAATCAACCTCACCTAATGATGCATGTTTAATTTCTGCTGCTCTTGGGCGTCTTCCAGCAAATTCTAATATAATTTTATGACTTTTAGTTAATGCTTGTAGTGCCTTTATTTCATCTAGGCCAAGATAACCAATTGCTCGTCCAATATTTGCTTGATGTTCTAATTCTGCTAGAACAGCCTCATGAATTATTACTGTGTTAATATTTAGTTGTTTACTCTTTATTTGTTTGGATAATAAACCTTCAATTAATATGCTTGTGTCGGGCAGAACTTTATCTATTTTTTTTACCATTAATATTCAAAAAGTGAGAGTTGTTTTTAAATGTTTTTGTGAGTAAATTATTTAAGTAGAACTAATATTTTAATAATATGCACACTGTAAAAAAAGAAGTTTATGATAAAGCAATAGGTGTTCTTGGAAAATGTGCTAATAAAAATGGAATTTATGCAGCTTATCCTGGTTATGATGCGGTGTGGTCAAGAGATAGTATGATTACTTCTTTAGGTGGTAGTTTAAACGATGATAAACAATATAAAAATAGTTTTAGACAATCTTTAATTTTACTTGGAAAATATCAGTCTGAGAAAGGACAGATACCTAATGCTGTTGATATATTTAGTAGAAGAAATAAACATGTGGATTACGGATCCATAGACTCTAGTTTATGGTGGGTACTTGGTCATTTTGTATACAATGAAAGATATGGTGGTTCATTGCTTAAAGAAAGCATGCCTAAAATAAAAAAAGCTATGGTTTGGTTAGATTACCAAGACTTTAGTGAGAAGGGAATATTACAACAGTTACCTACAACTGATTGGCAAGATGCTTTCCCACATAGATATGGTACTACAATTAATACTCAAGCATTATATTACAAGGTTTTGAAATTGATGGGTGAAGATAGTAAAGCTAGAAAATTAAAAGATGTTGTGAATAATAGCAAGGATGAAGGATTGTGGAATAAGGAATATTATTTATCTTATAGGTGGAAGAATCATAATAAGTACAAGGAAAAAGGAGAATGGTTTGATTCTTTAGGGAACTTATTAGCAATCTTATTTGATTTAGCTGATGAGAACAAAGCTCAAAAAATTTTGAAGTATATTGAGAAAAATAAAATCAATAAACCTTATCCGATAAAGGCAATGTGGCCAGCTATTAGAAAAGGTTCAAAATATTGGGAAGATTACTTTTCAGATTGTGATGCTAGAGATGCTTATAGTTATTTGAATGGTGGAATTTGGACCTATATTGGTGGATTTTACATTTTAGCATTGTTAAAATACAATAAGAAAAATGTGGGTTATGAACTTGAGAGATTAGCTAAAGCAAATAATAAAGGAATGTTTAGTGAATGGATTCATGGAAGGACTGGAGAAATAAGTGGAGAGGATAGTCAAGCATGGAATGCTGGAATGTATGTATTAGCTTATGAATCTGTTTTAAGAAATAAAGTTTTAATCTGATTTTTTTAAAACATATTTTTCTATTAAATCAGCCATTCTTTTGGCAGTTACCTTATAATGGAAGTTTTTCATTGCGTGTTTTTCTGCTGCCTTACCCATTTTGTTTCTTAATTTGTCATCTGTTAATAATTTTAATGTGCATTCTGCTAATTGATCTATGTCTGCCCTATATCCAAATGTTTTAGGTTTATCAAATTTAATCATCTTTTTTTCTTCAAATCCCATCCAAGGGTATGCCCACTCTCTATCAAGTTTAATTTCTTGGGCTATATCTACTAAGAATCCAGTTTTGTTATTTACAATTGTATCTTTTGGTCCGCCAACATTGATTGAAACCACTGGTTTACCGCAAGCTTGTGCTTCCATTTGAATCATACCAAAACCTTCTAAACGAGAAGGTGCTGCATAAACATCACATGCATTTAGTAATATGCCTAAAAATTCTGGGGGATATTTCCCACAAAGATAAATTATTTTTTCACGATCTATTTCTAACTCATCTATTAAGTCATCTTCTTCTTTTCCGTGATTGTCTGCTGAATAACTTTCCCAGACTTTACAAACATATTTCCATTTTTTGAAACTTTTATCGACTTTAGCTAATGCTCGCATCATTTCTTGCGCACCTTTGCTTGTCACATCACCACCAACAGTTAAAATCATTTTTTCATCAGGTTTGATACCTAATAAACGTCTTAATTCAACTCTTCTTGGATCATCATCTTCCATTGGGAAAACTTTAGAATCATCAAAACCTATGTGTGCTACCTGTACAATTTCGTCCTTAACACCATCTCTTTTGTAAGTGTCCTTAACCCAGTTGCTTGTTGCAGTTATCAATGGTAGTTTGTTTAAACTTTTATGGTAATTGGCAACCCATCCATCTGCATTAAACCAAGGTACAGGAGTTAATCCATGTTTTATCGGATCATCAATAAGTTCCGGAGCATCCCCCCAGTAACCTACACCAATAACTACATCTGGTTTAAAGTAAGAATAAGCCCATGTTTTCGCTAAATTATCTTCCCTATCACAAGGCATTGCATCATGGCCTAATTCTTTTAGACCTTTTACTAAATATTCACCTTGTAAACTTTGACCATCGGGTTCTGCAGGATAAGGATATAGGACTAGAGCTTTCATTTTATTTCCTGTGCAAACGCTTCTACTTTGTTGCAACTCAATGTTTCAAATGCAGGATGTTTAAATCCGTAGTACTCTGTAATTAGTTTGAATTTTTCTTCATATTGTGTTTGATTTAGATTTATGATTAGATCTGCATTTTTATTAGGTTCAGGTATTAGTGTTTCGTGATCATGAGGTGAAGTTTTTTTGCTTGGTGTGTATGAGAAAGTATAAAGGGAATCACATGTTAAAGTTTTTTCGCTAATCATTTCTTTTACTGCGTGGTAAATTTCTTTGTGCCTTATGTGACCATACTCTCCGTTAGATCCATGTGTGAAAATGATATCGTAATTTGTTTTAGAAAGATTTTGTTCTATCTTTTGCTTGATTTGTTTTAGTGATAAAGAATCTGAAGTTTCATCATCCAAGTCTGAGATGATTGCTTTAGCTTTATAGAACTCGCAAACTTTCTTGAACTTTGGCATTCGATCAAGATCATCTTTTCTGCAAAGAGAAAATATAGTCCAATTCCAATTTGGATTTTGGAGAATTGTTCCCCCCATCCAGATAGTTTCATCGTCCGGATGCGCTATGATTGTTAAAACCTCTTTCATGTGTTAATTTTTTTGTAGTTTGTTTATTATTTAAACCTTTTTATTTTGGTCCAGTGAGAAGTGACGCGGCTTTCTTGTCAATGATGAAGTCAACGTTGCGATGCTTTCTTAAATAAGTTGAAGGAAAGTTTGGATCGATTTTTTCTTCAAGAGTTTTGGTTGTTGGAATTGCTTTTTTAGCGTCGATAGATAATAAAATTATTTTTTTTGATTTTAAGATTGTTTTTATGCCAAGAGTGATTGCATGTGTTGGGACTTTACTTTTTGAAGAGAAAAATTTTGAATTGTAATTACGAGTTGCTTCACTAAGCTCCACTCTTCTTGTTCGCGAGTCAAGACTTGTTGGCGGTTCATTGAATCCGATGTGACAGTTTAGTCCCAGACCCAGAAGTTGTAGATCAATTTTCTTTTTGTTCATAACTTCTTCATAATCTCTACACATTTTAGAAATATTTTTTGAAAAAGGATCTAGAAAAATTAAATTTTCTTCTTTTGTGTTGATGTGATTGAGAAAATTTTCTCTTAACCAATTCTGGTAAAGATTTTTATTTTTTTTTGGAAGTCCGATGTACTCATCAAGATTGAAGAATGAAGCTAGCGAGAAATCTACTTTGTTTTTTTTATTTAATTTGATTAACAATTTGTAAAGCGGAAGCATTGTTGAACCTGAGGCTAAACAAATTGATGAGTTGGGTTTTGTTTTTAATTGATCTATAATAATTAATGATGCTTTTTTTATTGCAGAAATTTTATCTTTAGTTATAATTAAATTTATCACCTTATTATTTCAATGTTAATTTGATTAATAAATCTAATGTAAAGTTTTTTAATGCTAGTTTTTTTAATAATTTTATGGATTTTAATGAAGAATTTTTTAGTGAAGTAAATAGTGGGATGGACTTAGATGCTATTAAAGTTTTAAGAAGAGACTTAGCTAGAAAATATAAATTAAAAGAATTACCTAATTTGATTAGATTATTCTCAGAAGCAGATAAAGATCAAAGGGAAAAAATTAAACATATTAAACTTAAACCAACAAGAACTATTTCTGGTGTAAGTCCAGTTGCAGTTATGGCTGCTCCAATTCCTTGTCCTAAACAATCTCAATGTACTTATTGTCCTGGTGGTCCAGGGAGTTTTTTTGGATCTGTTCCTAAATCCTATACTGGTAATGAACCTGCTTCAATGAGGGCAAAGAGAAATGAATATGATTCTTACTTACAGGTATTTAATAGGCTTGAACATTATGTGTTAATGAATCATGATGTTACTAAGTGTGATGTTATTGTAATGGGTGGAACTTTTACTAATTTTGAAAAAGCATACAAGATTAATTTTGTTAAGGATATATTTGCAGCGTTTAATGATTTTTCTGAATTATTTTTTAAAAATAATAAATTAGATTATGGTAAATTTTATGATTTCTTTGAGTTGAATTCTAATTTTCAAAACGAAGAAAGAGTTGAAAGAGTTAAAGAAAAGATTAGAAAATTAAAAAGAGATTGCAATTTAGTAGAAGAACAAAAAAAGAACGAGACTGTATATATTAGGTGTATTGGTTTGACTATTGAAACTAGACCTGATTGTTGCAATGAAGAGCAATGCAATGAAATGTTAGAGTTTGGAGTTACAAGAATTGAACTGGGGATACAAAGTGTGTATGATGAAGCATTGATTAATGTAAAGAGGGGCCATTTGAACAAAGAGAGTATTGAAGCTATTAAAAGATTGAAGAATTATGGATTTAAAATTAATGCTCATTATATGTTGGGATTACCTGGGTGGAATAAAGATAAAGATTTAGAAGGATTAAAAAAATTATTTGAAGATTCTAATTATAAACCAGATATGTTGAAAATATATCCTTGCTTAGTTATGCCTGGTACCCAATTGCATGAAGAATATAGCAAAGGTAAGTTTAAACCAATGGAGTTAATGGATGCTGCTGAAGTTATTTCTGAGTTTAAGAAATATGTTCCAAAGTATGTTAGAATAATGAGGGTGCAAAGAGATATTAGTAAGAATATATTAGGTGGAGTTAGTAAAACAAACCTAAGACAATATGTTAAAGAATTACAAGATAAGAAAAATATTATATGTAATTGTATTAGGTGTAGAGAAATTAGGAATGAAGAAATTATTAATCCTGAGTTAAAAATACTAGAGTATAATGCTAGTGGTGGAAAAGAATTTTTTATTTCTATAGAGGCTAATGATAAATTAGTGGGATTTTGTAGATTAAGATTTGTTGATGAAAAACTAAGAGAAGAGTTTGTAGAAAATACAGCTATAATAAGAGAGTTACATGTTTATGGAAGTAGTATTAAGATAGGGGACAAAGGAAAAATACAACATAAAGGCTTTGGAAAACAATTGATGGAAAAGGCTGAAGAAATTTGTAAAGAAAATAATATTTGTAAATTATTAATTATTTCTGGAGTGGGTGTTAGAGAATATTATAAGAAATTAGGTTATAATAGGGAAGGGTCCTATATGGGTAAGTTGTTAAAAACATAACATTTATATTATCTTAAAACATATATTATAACGCTATGATAGATGATTCTGAAGATAAAATGGAGCTTGGTGGTTTAATAACTTTAGTTGGCTTTAATGGAATAGAACCTGCAAAATTAATAGTTATTAAAAAGGTTGTAGGTAATTTTACTAAAAAATTACAAGATAGACATACTAAATTTGAAAATTTATCTGTACATTTTAAGGAAGTACATAGTTCTAAAAATGAGATTAAGACTAAAACTATTATTGGTGGAAAGGTACATAATACAGAGAGTATTGACTTTAATTTGTTCTTTGCACTGAATAATGCACTAACTAGCCTAATGACAGAGACTGAGAAAGATTTATAAAACGTTTTTTCTAAAATATTAACACAATGGCACAAAGAATAGGTGGATTTAGGAGAAAAACTAGAAGTAAAATGAGAAAGCCAGTTAGGCAAAGAGGTAAACTGAGCCTAAGTAAATACTTTCAAATTTTTGTTAAAAATGATAAAGTTTATCTAGTTGGAGATCCTACAGTTCAAAAAGGAATGTTTTTCCCTAGATTTAAGGGATTACAAGGCGTAGTAGACGGTAAGAAAGGAAGTTGTTATGAGGTAAAGTTCAAGGATGGAAATAAAGCTAAAACTTTAATAGTGCATCCTGTTCATTTAAAAAAATGTTAGACATAAGAGTTAAAGAAGAAACACCAATCAACAAGTATCAGGTAAGGGAGTTTTTAGATAGTCTGAAGAAGAAAGATAAAGAGTTAAATGAAAGAGCTCAAAAAACTTTTGATAACTTGGTATTGGATGATGTGGATTATAAGAAATTAAGTAAAGAAATTGAAAAATTAGAGATTCCAAGATTAAAAAGTAGACATATTATTAAAATTATAGACATATTTCCACAAGACTTAGAAGGTTTGAGTGCATTATTTAATGGAGAGAATATTACTTTAAACCAAGAAAGTTTGCAGAAAATACTTAGTGTTATACCGAAGAAAGATGTTAAAGCGTAAATTAGGAAGGGAAAATGATAAAAGAAGAAAACGTACTAATACTGGACTTTTTACAACATGGATATCCCTTAGACAATACTCCTGCTTATAGAAGAAACCCTATAGCACAAGCTGTGGGCAAAACTAATTTTATTCTTTTGGAATTAGTACCTAAACGAGAAATTTTTTTACAACCTAATGAAGAGGTTTATATTGGTGATGGGAAAAGAGATAAAGTACATCATGTTATTGGAAGAATTCCTTATGACAAATTAACTGCTACTGCTCAAGCTGAATTAGATGAGCTTTTAATTTTACTGGTTAGGAAAAGTGAAGCTAAATTTGTTGATTTTTTTAATAAAGCTGGACCTATAAGTACTAGAATGCACCAATTAGAATTATTGCCCGGAGTTGGTAAGAAACATATGTGGGAGATTCTAGAGAGAAGGGAAGAAGAAGAATTTAAGGATTTTGGAGACATTAAAAAAAGAGTTAAATTAATGCCTGATCCTGAGAAAACAGTTAAAAGAAGAATTTTAGCTGAATTAAATAATGAAGATAGATATTTCTTGTTTGTTGGACATCAATAGTTAATTATATTTTCAGTTAGAAATGGAACTAGTTTTTTTTCAGCTATTCTTAGGTGTTGTTGAGCTGTTTGTTTTGTTATGTTAAGTTTTTTAGCTAAACCATCTAAATTAATTTTTCTTGGAAAATTAAAATAACCTTCTTTAACTGCTAATTCTAATATTGTTCTTTGTTTTTCAGTTAATTTTGGCATTAATTTTGGTAGAAAAATATCTTCTAATTTAGTTTGTTCTATTGATTTTAATTTGATTTTAAATTCTTTTGGAAGTTTAGTTAGGATATGTATTAATGGTTCTTTTTCCCAACATACCATTTCCCAGATTTCAGAACCATCTGATTTTTGTATTATTGGTTTAGACTGGATAATTCTTTTGTCCCATAAGGGCATATAAATTGACATCCATGCAAGTCGTTTATTTAATGTAATAATGAAATTTCCTTTTTGTTCTAGTTTAATAATTGTTTTATCTTTTTTTAGATCTTTAATGAATTGTTTTTTACTTTTTTCTTCACCTTGTAGGATATGGGATTCTGTGTAAAAAAAATTATTATTGTTTTGCCATGCATTGACTAAGTATACAAAATCTGTAATGTTATATTTTTTACATAAGGGTGCTAAGATACAACTTTTATGTTTTCCTTCAAAAATAGCATTCCACATAATTAACTTATATGTAAGGTATTATTTAATATTTTCGATTATATTTATAAAAAAAGCATATATGTAAGGTAAAAATTAATTATAGTTAATGTACTTTTTAGTAGTAACTTTAAGGAGATTAAAATGAGAAAAGGGTTTCAATATATTGATTTGAAAGATCCTCAAATAACCAGACCTTACATGTCATGTTATGTTGCTAAACTTGTTGAGAATGAGACTGGACTTACACTTGTTGAGAATGTTTTTAGATTAATAACACGGCAAAATGGAATTTATTTTTCATCAAGTAGGGGGCTTGCTACAAGAAAAAGTGATGGAAGAAATTTAGCTGTAATTGTTACGAAAGGGCCAGATGTAGATCGTTTAATATTTCATTATGATGGATGTTACCGTAGACCCTTAAAAGAGCATGGAATGGAATTGGATAGGGATTACAGTTTATTCTTTGAAGATAATGATGAGGAAATGAGTATAATTAATGATTTTAGTTTAGATTTTGATGAGGAAGAATAATATGAGATATGTAAAAATAAGAAATAAAATAATTTACAATCCTAGGGCTAAATCTAAACTTTTTTATGAAATTTCCTTGAATGATAATGATGAGATAATGGCTATATTTAGTTTGGATGTTATGGGAAATTTTCGTGAAAGGATATTCTCAGAAAGTTTAGCTGAAAGAATAGCTGAGCTATCTTGTTATGAATTGAGTGATGATGTTCTTAAGAAAACTAAAGAAATGAATGTTGATTTGAAAGATCAGAGAGAATTAAGGGAGATGAGGGCTGATGATCGTCATTTTGAAGAATGTCTTAGAAATACAGGTGTAGAATTTTCTAATTGTTGTTTATTTGTTGGAGGGTATATAATTAAGAAGTAGGTTAAAATGAAAAATATAACCAAGAAATTGATTAAATCTGGAAAAAATGCTTTAATTGTTGGAAACTTAGTAAGTTTATTAGCTTGTAGTAATAAGCCTGTTGACCCGGACGCAAATATAAGATATATTGGGTGGCAAGATAGCGTTCATGTTGTTAGTGTTTTACATTATAATAAAACTGATTTACTTTATTTTGATAGGAAAGGTGATGAAGTTTTTAATCAAACATTTCAAGTTTCATCTGCTAGTCCTGATTATATTTGTAAGCCGGAACTTTCTGATTTATTACAAATTGATTTTCCAGATGAAACACCGTTTAATAGGATGTTAGAAACAGCTAGACAATATAATGAATAATCTTTTTTTATTAATAAATACAGTTATTTGCCCTATTAACAAAAGCTTTATAAACACTTTTTCGGCTTTATTTTAAAAATGGCTGATTTTAGAAACATAGTGAGAATTGTTAATACTGATTTAGATGGTAATCTTAAACTTTTTAATGCTTTAAACAGAATAAAAGGTGTAAGTTTTATGTTTTCCAATGCTGTTTGTAATGTTTTAACATTAGATAGACAAGTAAAATTAGGTGATGTTGAAGTAGATACTATTGCTAAAATTGAAGAATTAATAAAAAATCCAAATGATAAACTTCCTAGTTGGTTATTAAACAGAAGAAAAGATTATGATACTGGTGCAGATAAACATATTGTGAGTGCTAGTATAGCATTAACAAAAGAATTCGATATTAAAAGATTAAAGAAAATAAAATCTAGAAGAGGACTAAGACATGCAGCTAGATTACCTTTACGTGGTCAAAGAACAAGAAGTCACTTTAGACACGGAAAATCTGTTGGCGTATCAAAAAAGAAAGTCCAATCTAAAAAAGCTTAAAAATGGGATTAGCAAAATTATTAAGGAAAAAATATGAGACGCCGATGCATCCATGGCAAAAAACTAGAATAGATGCTGAGAAGATTCTAACTAAAAATTATGGATTAAAGAGAAAGAAAGAAATTTGGAAGATGGGTTCTTTATTAAAAAGATTTACTACTCAAGCAAAAAATTTAATGAATGATGATTCTAATCAAGGTGCTAAAGAGAAAGAGCAATTGTTGACTAAGTTGTATAAACTTGGATTAGTAGAGAAAGATGCTACATTAGCAAATGTATTAGCTTTAACTATTGATGATGTAATGGAAAAAAGATTACAAACTATTGTATATAAGAAAAGTTTGGCAATGAGTGTTAAACATGCAAGACAATTGATTTTTCATGGCCATATTCTTGTTAGTGGTAAAAAAGTAACTTCTCCTTCATATATTGTATTACAAGAAGAAGTTGGTAATGTTACTTATAGTTCAAAATCTAGTTTAAATCAAGAGGATCATCCTAGTAAACCTAGTGTTGAGAGTCCTGTTAAGAAAAAAGAAGTTAAAGAAGAAGTAAAAGAAGAAAAACCTAAGAAAAAAGCAAAGCCTAAGGCTGAAGCAAAACCTAAAAAAGAAAAGAAAGAAAAAATTAAAACTGAAGCTCCAAAAGAAGAACTAAAAGCTGAGGAAAAATCTAAGGAAGAGCTTAAGGTTGAAGAAAAGAAAGAAGAACCTAAAGAAGATGTTCCTAAAGAAGAAGTAAAACCTAAGGAAGAGCCTAAGGTTGAAGAAAAGAAAGAAGAGGAAAAGAAAGAATGAGTCCACCACCACCTTATCAAAGAAGTCCATTAAGATGGGGTATTGCCCATATTTATTCTAGTTATAATAATACTATTATTCATGTTACAGATATTACAGGAAGTGAGACTTTAGCAAGAGCTTCTGGTGGTATGGTTGTTAAAACAGATAGATTAGAAAGCAGTCCAACTGCATCTATGGTTGCATCTAAGAAAGTTGCTGATCAAGCTAGAGAACATGGAATTAATGCCTTACATATTAAAATAAGAGCTCCTGGTGGCCATAATGGACCTAATAATCCTGGACCTGGTGCACAGGCAGCTGTAAGAGCATTATCAAGAGAAGGTTTTAAAATTGGTATAATTGAAGATGTTACTGCAATTCCACATGATGGATGCAGAAAAAAACATTTTAGGCGTGGTCGTCGCGTCTGAGTAGTAACATTCTATAATGTTTTATTAACTATTTTTGAAAGATTTTTTAATTCTTTATTGATTAATAAATGATCTGTATTAAGAAGTTCCATATTAATATAATCTTTAAAATACTTATGAAGTATTGGTTTACCCTCTATTTTTATACACATAATTGTTTTTAAATTTGGATTTTTTAATTTTAATGATTGAAATCTATGATCTACAAAACAAGCTTTTGTTTTAATATCGCTTTTCTTTTTACAATTATTATAAGAAAATACTTCAATCGCTATGTTTTTATTTTCTATGTAAAAATCTATATTGTACTTTTTCTTTATCCCTTTTAATACTTTATAACTTTCGAAGTTTATATTTTGTTCTTCTAAAAATTGAGAAATCTCTTTTTCGTAATTGTTTGGATTCATTTTTGCTAATCTATTTAATCCTTGTTCTACTAAAAAATTTAGATTTCTACATCCATAAAATCCATTTAAGATTCTATAATTTTCTAAAAATTTTGAATAAGTTATACTTTTATTTTTTAAGTTACCATTAAAAAATTTAGCTAATTTTCTTGCTGTTATAGGTTTTATTTTTGATTTTAAACTTTCATAATTTCCTATACTCTTTTCACTAACCTTTCCTAATTTTTTCAATCTGATGTATGATAAACATAGCGCTATTCTTATTATTAAAATACTCTGAGGCATCTTTATTAACAAACTCGGTACAATTTTTGTGAAATTATTTGTTTCTTTTTTTATTAATTTAAAATAAGTTTTTAGATCTTCCTTCGTTAATTTTGAAAATTGTTTTAGTTTTATTTTTGGTTCAGGTAATCTCTGATCTTTTGAATATTTATTATATTTTTCCCAGTGCTCTAATGAACTTTTTAATCTAATATTCTTTTTTCTAATAAGTAATTCTATTTTTTGAGAATATCTATTAGCTATAGTTAATTTTTCTATTTTGTTTCGCCTTGCTTCCGTATGTCTGCACCAATCTTTTGAATTTCCAAGATATTTAGCAAATTCTTTTTGAGATAATCCCAAACATGTTCTTAATATTAAAAGATATTGATTATTCTTTAGTATTAAAGAAGAGTTAATTGTTCCGAAATTATCAGTCACATCTTTTAAATATTTATAAACTTCTTTAAACTCCTCTTTATTCAACTCTCGTAAATCTTTGTTTTTTAGCACTTTAAACCTAAGTGTAAATAATTTATAAGGATTCTAAAGGAGTTTGTCCGTTAACCTTTGCCTAGAATATATATTTTGTAGTATATATTACTAAAGAAAAGCTTTAAAAAACCTATTTTTTCTAATTATTAAAATGGAAATCATAGAACAAAAAGATAATAAGCTAAAAGTTGTAATTGATAAGATTAATCCTGTAATTGCTAATACTTTAAGAAGAGTTATTATGACTGAAGTTCCAGTTATGGCAATTGATACTGTCACATTAGTTAAGAATAATTCTGGATTATTTGATGAAGTTTTAGCTCATAGATTAGGTTTAGTTCCTTTAAAGACAGATTTAAAACCATATAATTTACCTAGTGAGTGTAAATGCGATGGTGAAGGGTGTGCTCTTTGTCAAGTAAATTTAACTATGGATATCAAAGGTCCTTGTACTGTTTATAGTAGGGATTTAAAATCTGATGATGATAAAATAGTTCCAGTTCATGAAGATATGCCATTAACTAAATTAAATGAAAAAATTCATTCATTAAAGTTAGAAGCTGTTGCTACACTGGGTAGAGGTACTGAGCATGCTAAATATTCTCCAGGATTAGTTTTTTATCATGGTTATCCTGATATTAAAATTAGTGATAAATTAGAGAATGGTGAAGAAATTGCAAAAGTAAGATCTGAACTTTATGAATTCAAAAATGGAAAGTTAAAAATTAAAGATATTACTAAATGTGATTTAAGTAATGCTGGTGATGATATTGCTAAACCTAAGGGTGCGATAGAGGTTAGTGCTAGTAATGAAAAATTCATATTTAACTTAGAGAGTTGGGGACAATTAAGTCACAAAGAGATATTTAGAGAAGCTTTCAAAATTATTGATAGTAATTTAGATGATTTTTCTAAAGAAGTTAAGAAGATTAAATAGATTCTAATTTTTTGTTTTATTTGTTTGAATAAGAAATAAAATTTAAACTCGTTAAGTTTTTATATCCTAATTTTTGTAAATTTTATTAAGAGGGAGTGCCGGAGTGGTCAAACGGGAATGGTTAAGGGCCATTTAGCTTAGTGCTTACGCAGGTTCGAACCCTGTCTCCCTCAGAATTATTTTTGATACTATAAGTTCTTTTTTTGAAAGAAGTAAAAATTTCGTGATCTGTCCTCTTGATTATTGAGTTTTATTTGATTTATTGTAATAGCTTACCCTTATAACTAGAGGTAAATTATAAGCAGAATGAATAAAGAAGCATCATTTAAAGATTTGAAATTAATTCAACCACTTGAGAAAGCACTAATTAAAGAAAGATATACTGTGCCTACTCCAATACAATTAAAGGCTATTCCAGGATTGTTGTTAGGAAAAGATTTGATAGGTATTGCGCAGACAGGTACTGGTAAAACTGCAGCATTTATTTTGCCAATTTTGCAAAGGATGATTGAGAAATATCCTAGGGAAATTAAAACTTTAGTACTTACTCCTACTAGAGAACTTGCTGCACAAATTGGAGAAAGTTTTTATTCATATGGTCAATTTCTTAAATTTAAACATACTGTAATATTTGGAGGGGTAAAACAAGGAAGACAAGTTCAGGAATTATCTAAAGGAGTAGATATTCTTGTTGCAACACCTGGAAGATTGTTAGATTTAATGAATCAAAGAAAACTCACTCTAAAGAATGTAGAGTTTTTTGTGCTGGATGAGGCAGACCGAATGTTAGATATGGGGTTTATTCATGATATTAAAAAAATAATTGGAAAATTACCTTCAAAAAGACAATCATTATTTTTTTCAGCAACTATGTCTGCTCAAGTTAGTAAATTAGCAAATAGTTTGCTTAAGGATCCGGTTCGTGTTGAGGTTGCACCTCAGGCAACTACTGTTGAAACAGTAAAACAACATGTATTTTTTGTTGATCAACCTTCAAAAGAAACATTATTGTTAAAACTTCTAAATCAAAAGCATCTTACAAGTGTTTTAGTTTTTACAAGGACAAAACATAGAGCAAATAAAGTAGCATTATTTCTTAGTAAGAATAATATAACATCTGACGCTATTCATGGAAATAAAACTCAAAATGCAAGAACTAAGGCGATTAAGGATTTTAAAACAGGTAAAACAAAAGTTCTCGTAGCAACTGATATCGCTGCTAGGGGAATAGATATTGATAATATTTCACATGTTATAAATTTTGAATTACCTAATGAATCTGAAAGCTATGTCCATAGAATCGGAAGAACTGCCCGAGCTGGAATGGAAGGAACTGCTTTTTCATTTTGTGCAAGTGAAGAACGAAGTTTTTTAAATGATATTGAAAAATTAATAAAACAAAAAATAGAAGTTATGGACCATGATTTTCATTCAGATACTGCAATGAATGCGAAAGGTACAGCAGCAAGACTTCCATCAAGGGGAAGGAATTCTTTTTCTAGAGGAAGGAGATCAAAACCTGCAAAAAATAGAAATTCATTTTCTAATAAACCTAGACGTAAATTTAGAAAATAATCTAGTTGTTTATATTTTTTAAATTTTAATCAATATGTTTGATATGGATTTTTGTATATAACAATTTCTGAATAATTATTTTTTTGCTATTTCCCACAATACTTCAAAATGTTTTCTATAACTTTCACTCATATCTTTATTTTTAATTAAAATTATTAAAGGTTTATCAATTGCAAGATGGACCATAGTATAATCTCCAAAAATTGTTGTTGTCGCCTCACTATCATAATTAACATATTTTGTAGTTATATTTTTTATTTTTGTCATTGGATGCTCTTTATATTTTTTCGAAGTAATTATCTTGCCATGTAACCCACTTTTTATTAATTCTTTAGCTAAGCTAGGGGACTCATATAATTGATCATATGCTCTTCCAGTGGCTCCAAAAGCTAAAATTTCTTTATGTTTTTTAAGAAGGTTGTACATATTTCTAATTGCAGCTTTTCCTTCATAAATATTAACTTCAGTTTCTTCTTCTTCTTCTTCTTTTTTTATTATTTTAAGTTCTTTAATCAAATCTAGTACAATAAGTTCATTTGCTTTGATAGGATTAATTAAATCATCAGGGCTTGAACATGAAAATATTTTTTTATTTTCTTTAACAATGTATTTTACTTGACCTTTTTCAATAAGATGATTTAGAATTGTGTAGGTAAGAGTTCTATCTACACTAATGTTTTTAGCTATTTGATTTGCAGATAATTCTCCTTTTTTTAATAGTTCTAGGTAGACTTTTGATTCATTACCTGTAAGTCCTGCTTTTTGTAATTTTTCCAAAATGTCCATATTAAGATATATGCTGGAATATATATAAATGTTGTTATTAAAAATAACAACTTAATATTATAAGTAATTTTTAGTGAATAATGATATGAAATCTTCAGATTTAAATGAGGTAGTTAATGAATTGGTTAGAGATATTAGAGAAGAAATTAAAGAAAGTGATTATGGATTATTAAAACTAGTTGGAATTGAATTGATTCCTTTTGCTATGGGTGCAACATTGGGATGTGTTGGAAGAATTACAGGGGAACATTGGATTCCTGCTTTACCTGTTATTAAACTTGAAACGGTTTCAGATTTAATTCATGGAACGTTATATATTCATCCAGTAAGGGGATTATGGAATTTAACAAAATATGGAGTTGGTGTAGCCTTACCTTATGTAGATAAAATTTATTTAACTCTTCAATAAATTTATCATTAATATTTATATCAATAAGAAATTAATGGGATTGACCTAAATGAGAAAATACAATTTAATTAAAAATAGAATAAGACCAGTTTATGTTGGTGCTTTGATTAGTTTGTTGGGCATTGGAGGGTGGGGGATTGCTTCTACTATATATGTAAATGAACTGATTCAAATAAGTGAAAGATCAAGACATCAGGAAGTAAGGGAAATAGAATTGTTGAAATATAAGGATGAATCACATATTAATGTATATTCTGGAGTATTTCTTGGGATGTTGGGAGGGGGATTAATATTTTCTATTGGATCAGTGATAGTTGAAACTGCTCAATATGAATCTAAACAAAAAAGAAGGATTAGATAAAAATAGATTTAAAATTTAAGTAAAATCTATTAGTATTATTGAAAAAGATTAATTCGTAACTTTTATAAATGCTTAATTTGGACATATATTATAACTCTGCGAGCTAACGCGCATAGTAGAGATTTAGTATATTCTAAATCTCTTAAAAAAATAAAATGGTAAAAAGAACTGGACCTCAAACATTGGAACTTTTAAAGCTAATTAAAGCATTAAGAAGTTTGTCTATTAAGGAGAATGTTAAACTTTGGAAGAGAATAGCTGAGGATTTAGAACGATCAACAAGGATACGAAGAGTAATTAATTTATATAAAATTGATAAATTTGCTAAAGATAATGAAATAATTATAGTTCCAGGAAAAGTTTTAGGTGTTGGAGAATTAAGTAAGAAAGTTAAAGTTGCTGCTTATCAATTTTCAAGTTCAGCTCAAGATAAAATAAAGGATAAATTAATGTCAATTGAGGATTTAATGAAAGAAAACCCTAAGGGTCAGAAAGTGAGGATTTTAGGATGATAGTTAATGGAGAAAATTTAATTTTAGGAAGATTAGCTAGTCATGTTGCTAAACTTGCATTACTTGGAGAAGAAGTTTCAGTTGTTAATTGTAATAATATTATTGTTACAGGAAGCAAAAGTAATATAATTAAAAATTATAAAAGAAAAATTACTATGGGTAATCCTTTTTATGGACCATTTTTCCCTAAAAGGCCTGAAAGAATATTAAAAAGATCTATTAGGGGAATGTTACCATCTAAACAACCAAGAGGTAGGGAAGCTTTAAGCATTGTTAAATGTTATAATGATCTTCCAGAGAATGTAAAAGTAGAAGAAATGGTAACTTTTGAGGATGCTAATGTTAAAAAGAATAAAACTTTAAAGTTCATGAAATTAATAGATATTTGTAAGGAGATTGGTAAGTATGGCAAATGAAAATATAGTTGTAAGCGGAAAAAGAAAAAGATCAATAGCTAGGGCTGTAATTGGGAAGGGAAAAGGACAAATTAGAATTAATAAATTTATGTTAAATGTTTTTACTCCTGAATTTGCTAGAGAAAAAATTAAAGAACCAATTTCATTAGCAGGTGAGGATATTACTAAGAATTTAAAGATCGAAGTTAAAGTTAAAGGTGGGGGATGGCAAGCTCAAGCTGAAGCTGCTAGACTGGCTATTGCAAGAGCTTTAGTTGCTTATACTAAAAGTAAACCACTTGAAAAAATATTTTTAGATTATGATAGAAATATGCTTGTACAAGATTCACGTTTTGCAGAAACATCAAAACCAAACGATTCTAAGCCAAGAGCTAAGAGACAGAAGTCGTACAGATAGGCTTTTATTTTATTTATTCTTTTTATTTTTATGAAAAATAGATATTATGCTTTAAAGATTGCTGGAATTTGTGTATTTCTATTTATCTTACAAAATATTATTCCTTTTATTAACAATAATTTTATTTTAGTATCTGCAAGAGTATTGCAAGAACCTTGGATGCTAATTACTTCTATATTTTTGCATGGTGATATAGTGCATTTATTGAATAATATGTTTGCTTTAGCTTTATTTGGGTCAATATTAGAACATATAATTGGAAGTAAAAAATTATTACAATTATATTTTATTGGTGGAGTTGTAGCTAGTGTGAGTGCTGTTTTCATGTATAATGCTGCATTAGGTGCTTCAGGTGCAATATTTTCTTTACTTGGAGCACTAGTTGCCTTAAGGCCAACTATGACTGTTTGGGTTAGTTATTTTCCCATGCCTATGTTCTTAGCTGGTATTGTTTGGGCTGTTATAGATTTATTCAGATTGTTTTTACCAACAGGAATTGCTTCTTTAGCACATTTATCGGGTTTAGCTTTTGGATTAGCCTTTGGATTTTATTTTAGAAATAATTTCAAAGAAGATAAATCAAATAAGCATAGAATTGTTGAACATTGGCATAGATAATTAATATAGCTAAATAAAATGAGTAGAAACCTTTAAAAACACAAATTTAAGGTGAATATTATGATTATTCCAATAAGATGCATAAGTTGTGGTAAGCCAGTTGGTCAGTTATGGGAAAAGTACCAAGATAAAATTAAGTCTGGCGAAACTAAAAAAGAATCTATGGATGAATTAGGTTTAGAAAGATTTTGCTGCAGAGCTTTGTTCTTAGGACATATTGATTTACTAGATAATGTTTCTGTGTTTAAGAAAGATTAAATGGAAGTTTCTGATAAAATTAAAGAGCTATTGAAGTTTTATGAATTTAAAATTGTAAAACATGAAGCTTCTAATACTGCCATTGAGTCTTGTGATGCTCGTAACATTCCTTTAATGCAGGGTGTTAAATCTTTAATTTTAGATTTAGATGGAAAAATAATTGAAGTTTTGATTTCTGGGGATAAAAAAATTAGCTTAAATAAGTTAAAGAAGAAGTTTAGCGTTAAAGATGCTAAATTAGCTGATAGGAAAGTAGTAAAAGAAAAAACTGGTTGTGTTGTTGGTACAGTTCACCCCTTTTGTTATTTATTAAATAATATTCCTAGTTTTATTGATGAGTCCATACTAAGAAATGAGGTAGTTGATTTTAGTATTGGAGTTAATGATGAGAGTATGGAGATGAAAGTTAAAGATTTCTTAGAATTTTTAAATGTGGACGTTATTGACGTTGGAGAAGAAATTAGTTAAGTTTATTAGTTTTTTTATCTATATTATATTATGAGGTCAACTAATGTAGATGAGGTTCCTGAAGGGAAAGTAAGAGTTTCTTCTATTTCCGTAATTGAAACAATGATGAATGCTGGAAGAACACAAAGAGTTGTAGGTCATAGGCTTTGTGCTCATTTGATACGTATTCCAGACCAAGATGTTGCTAATGCATTTGGAGATGCGGTTGAAATAGCTAAAGGATTATTTGATGAAAAAGATTCTAGGTTACCTAATTATTCCACTTGGCAAAAACATTATTTTAAAGTGGCTTGTGAAGCTCTTGAAAGAGGGGATTTAATTCCAGTATATGTGCCTGAAGGGATGAGTGTAGCAGAAAGATTATTACAAGGGTACTAATAGTTAAGTTTATTAGTTTTTTTGTTTATTACTATTTATGAGATGTCATGAACCAATGAGTTTACCCAATGGAACAGTAATGTCTAGAGATAGATTTGTTAATCTTGCTTCTGAATTTTTAGAAAGTTTAGCTGGATGTAATAATCTACTTGCCCAATCTGTTGATCGTGACGAGAATGGTAATTTAATTCTTGATAATTTAAATCCAATAGCTGCAGCACGTATGATTAGAGATACATATGGGAATAAAATTTTTAATATGAATGGACATGGAGTAAATTACGGGCCTTTTTTAAATTCATTAAAAGAAGATAATCCATTTTTTAAAACTATAGCAGATGTTATGGATGAGAGATTAAAATTATTAGAAGATCAGGCTAAACTAGCAGATCCTGTTGAATTAAAGAAATTAAATTTAAATTATTTAGTGGATGGACCTGTCTATAGTATGACTGAGTTATAATTTTCTAATTTTAGCTATAAAAAATCCATCAGTGTTATTATCTTGGGGCCAAATTCTTAAACATTTTTTAACTTCTTTATTTTGAGTAATACAAGGAGAAGATTTTAAATTTAAATTTATTTTTTCTAATTTTGCATCAGTTTTTTCTAATAAAAATTCAATAACTTCTTCATCTTCTTCTGGAGAAATTGAACAAGTAGAATAAACTAAAGTTCCATTTTTATTTAATAAGGAATAAGCGTGCAGGATTAATTTTTTTTGAAGATTACTTAATTTTCTATACATATTAGGATTCCAGATTTTTATAGTATTGGGGGACTTTCTTATTGTGCCTGTACCTGAACAAGGAGCATCTAGTAATATTTTATCAAAAGTTCCCTTAAGATTAATTGCATCCTGGTTTGTTATTACTGCATTTGAAACACCACACCTTGTTAAGTTACTTGATAGAGATTTAATTCGATCATATTTTAATTCATTAGCTATAATTAATCCTGAATTGTTCATTAAAGAAGCTGAATGTGTTGTTTTAGACCCTGGAGCTGCAGCCATATCTAGTACTACTTCATCTTTTGGATCTAATACTTGGGCAGGAATCATTGAAGAAGCTTCTTGGATATAAATATAGCCCAGTTGATGTTCAAGTAAATTTCCTAAATCAGTTCTTTCACCTTGGATAAAGAATCCTTCCTTACACCATGGTATCTGGGTTAAAGTGAAATTAGATAATCTAGATTTTAATTCTTTTACTGAAATTTTTAGAGTGTTAACTCTAATTGATTTTCTTGGTTTTTTTAGAGAGTATTCTTTGAATTTTTCAATGTCAGTATATTTTGAATATTTTTCTATGAATTTATCTTTAAATTGCATGAAATAAAATAAACTAAAGTAGCTTAAAAGTTTAGTGTTCTGATTAGTTTCTATAGAATATTTTAATGAGTTCAATGTTAATTTTTTTACAATGGAATTAATAAATTAATTTTCAAATATTATGACTTGATTAGGATTGTAGATACCCAGAAGAATATTGTTATTTCTATTTAGATATATTTTTAACCTTTTCTCTTTATCCATTATATGGGGTAAAATGGTAAATAAATTATTAATTAGCATAATATTGGTTTTGTCTTTATTTATTTTTAATGTAAATGCTGCAGATAGTTGTGAAATTTGTTTAGTTTCTGAAAATAATAATTGGTGTTATGGTGGGGATGCTAAGGAGGGGGTGTGTTTTAGCTCTTTGTATTCTTCTACTTGTGATGCATTAGGTGGGGACTTAATTTATAGTGTTGATAAATGTAATCTTGCTAAGAAGTTAACAGTAGATTTACTTGAGAATTCCACAAATGTTCCTGAATGGGAAATTGGTACTTATTGGATTATATTAAGTGAGAGTGGTGATAACAAACTTTTTAGTTATGTTGAGAATATTACTAACTACAAAGGTGTTGAATCTTACAAAGTAAAATCATATTCTTATAATCATGTTTTTGTATCCAATCCTTTTGAAATATTTGTTACTTATCTGTCTAAAGAAAATTTAGAAATTCTAGGTATGGAAATTTATGATCAAGATAATGATACTTGGATCTTAGAACAGTATGAAAATACACATTTCAAAACTTTAGACTTTCCGTTATATGTTGGTAAGAACTGGTTAAGTGAGGAAATATTCTACGAAAATGATGTTGTTTCATTTAATGTGACGTATACTGTTACTAGTTTAAATTATGATTATTATTTGGGTGAAACTTTTTTTACAATAGAATCTACTGTTGAGGGAGATAACTTTTTTGAGTTTAGGTATTATGTTGCAAATAATGATTTTCCTGGAACAAATCCTATTGAAACTTATGCTGAGATTGATCAAGTTAATGACTATAAGATTATAGGCTATGGTGTTTTGAATTCATCTTTAGAAGATTTTGATCAAAATGATATTCCTGATTTAGTTGGATTTTATGGGTTTGAACTTTACCCTTTTAATTCTAATAAAATCATAGGAGATCCTGATGCTCCCATTACAATAGAATTTTTTACTGAATTTCAAGAACCTTTTAGTGCAAGATGGTATATGGAATCTTTTCCTAAATTAAGTGAACAAATGGATTTTGGTGTTTTTAATATTAAATTTAGACATTTTCCTTTATCTTTTCATAAAAATGCATTGAATGCTTCTTTTGCCGCTGAGTGTGCAGCTAGTTTTGGTAAATTTCCAGAATATATTTCTAGTTTATACCTTAATCAGGATAGTCTAACTTATTCTGATTTACTGGACTATGCTTTAGATGTAGGTATAAGTGTAAGTGAGTTTAGTGAATGTTTTACTGATCCTTTTATAGCTAATGAAGTTAATGAAGATATTACTGAGGGTATATCTAGGAATGTTATAGGTCTTCCTACTTTTTTTATTGGGGATGATGTGATAAGAGGTTCTCAGCCTAGTAGTGTTTTTGAATCTTCGTTAAAAAAAGAATTAGACAATGTAATAAATTTTGGAGATGTTACAGGGGATGGAAGTATTAGTGCACTTGATTCCGCTCATGTTTTAAAATATTTAGAAGGAACTATTGAGTTAGATACTATTCAAAGATTAAGTGCAGATGTAGATGGGGATTTTATTATAACTTCTAATGATGCTCAAATGATTTTAAGTTACGTTGTAGGGAACATCGATAGATTTCCTGCAGAATATATAAATCCAGTTTTCGAAGTAAATCAAATTGAGGATTATGGTATTGATTTAGATAATGATGGTATATTTGATTTATTAGCTATAAATGTTAGCGTAAACTCTCTTTTTAGTAACGATTATGGTATTTATTTTGATTTGGTTAATGAAGATGGGGATTTTATTGAGTATTTGGGTGGACGAGAGATTGAGTTAGATGTTGGTGTGAATACATTTACTTTATATTTTGATGGTTTTGATATTTTTCAAACTGGTAAAAGTGGCAACTTCAAGTTAAAAAATTTAAGACTTAGGGATGGAGATATATACTTTACTATTAAGGAGCTTTATGAAACTAATTTTTATTATTATTTTAATTTTGAAAGACCTGGGGCAGTTTTTACAGGAGAGTACTTACCTCGTGTTTTTGATGAAGATCATGATGGGTTTTATGATTTTTTTATTGTTAAAATGGGGATTAATGTTACTGAAAGTGGAGAATATAGCATTGAAGGGTTTTTACGAGGTTCTAATGAAATCATATTTTATCCAATGAAACCTTCTCAAGATATAATAATTCCTATAGATCCTATTGATTTGCCTACAATTCCTATGTTTGGTTTTGGTAAAAAAGTGTATTCTGATCATTTAACTGTTTATTTAGATGAAGGGTATCATGAGTTAGATTTAAATTTTTCAGGTTTAGAGATTTATACTTCAAAACTTAACAATCTTAGATTTAGTGATGTTATTATAAGGGAAGTTAGGGATGATCTTGGAACTTTCAACTCAAGAGTGGTTGATGAAGATGAAGTTGATTATTTTATTAATTATTCTTATTCTGACTTTGAACATCCTGGTTTAGAAATGGGAAATATTACAGATTATGGTGTGGATACAAATGATAATGGTTTGTCCGATTACCTTAGAATTGATCTTCCAGTTTTGGTAAGTGAAAGTGGTTATTATGAATTTAATGCTAAATTACTAGATTTAAGAGGGTCTTCTGAATTTGAGGCGTATTTAACTGAAGGGACTCATATTATAAGTTTAGACTTTGATGGTGAGCAGATAAGGAATTTAGAGTTATCAGGTATATTTGATGTAAACATTGAAGTGGATCAGGATGGTATTGAAATTTACGGAAGTTTATACAGGACTAATAATTATAGTGCTAATTTTTTTGAGAGACCAAGTGTAGAGTTAGATGGTGAAATCTTTGATTATGGTGTCGATACTGACGGGGATGGATTGTATAATTATTTGAGGGTTGCTGTTCCTGTAATAATTAGAAAAAATGGTACTTATAGGACTGAGGGTGATTTAGACAATATGTACTTTCATGATTTAGATGAAGAGATTTATTTGACTACAGAAGATGATTATGTATTTTTTGATTTTAATGGTGAAGAGATTTATAACAATAAAATAAGTGGAAATTATATTGTGGAAGATTTACAATTGCATTCAAAAAATACATCTTTACGTGTTAGAATTTTAGAAAATTATCCTAATGGGAAATATTTTACTAATTTTTATGAACATACAAATTTTCAACATAGTGTTGAATTAGTGAGTGGGAAAGTTTCTAAGAAAAGTAGTAATAAAAAAGATTCCTCTAGTGATTTAAATGTTGTAGTATATTCTAATGATGGACAATTTAATGAAGAAGATCTTGGAGATGATTTTTTTAATCAAGGAATAATAGTAACATATCCTGAACAAAAAAATAATTTGGACGGGGAATTATATTTTAAACTTATTTGGTTGTTTATTTAAGAAACATTAATATAGTAATTATTTATATTTAATTTAATGACTAATGTTATTTTTAAAAAGGGATATACTGTTTATGAAGAATCAAGTAAAACTGTTATAGTTTGCCCACATTCTGGTCCATCATTAATGACTGCAAATTCTAGAGATGATAATAGTGATACTGTTGGAAGTTTATTATGGAGGCAAATGAAAGGTAAACTTGTAATTGGAAATTTATCTAGAAGCAGGTATTATGGTGTTGATTTTAATAGGGATATTCCACCAATGAATATTGCAATTGAAGGTTATACAAAATTTGAAAATGATACAGATAATAAATTTAAATTTGAGTATATGAAAAAATATGCTTGGGTTGCTAAGGATGAAAACGATTACCATCATAGATTGAATATGTATCAGAACTTTTGGAATGAGTGTGAGGATGCTAAAAATATTATACTTATGCATAGATCATATAATAGGATTAGAAATATTCCTAGTGTTATTGACTTTGTCACATTTAAAGAAAAGGGAATAAAACAATCCAAAATTAGAAATACTATCAAATATGTAACTAGGAATTATGCAGGATTTTTTCAAGAAGTTAGTGCTTTATACAAAAGATTAGTATTTCAGGAAACAGAGAAACTAACTGCAAAAGCTATTCATAAATTTAAAACATTCAAATTAGATAAAATGAGTCCTGAAATAAAGGATGGATTTTTAAGAGATATCAATGTTATGAAAAAATATTCAAGAGGTTATTTAATAAGAAGATTAAAAGATAATTTTAATGTGGATAATTATTTAGTTAGTGTTAAGGATGCTCTAGATAATAGTCCTGTTCCTACAATAACTCTAGAAAACATTTTTGATGGGACCTTTGCTTTTGGACCTAAAAGAAAATTATTTCCTTGGAAAGATAAATTTATTGTTGAGGTTGAGGTTTGTCAGTTTATGAGTGAATGGTATCCTGAAACTTCTGCAAAGATGATAAAGGAAGTAATTGAGATGATTCGTTAACCATCTTTTACAATTTTATTAGGAATGTGCAATGTTTCATCATCTGAAGTTTTTACAATAGTTTCTAAAAATTTTATTTTTTTAATTTCGCTTTTTATTCCATTTATTCTAAGTTTATCTCCAGATTTAAAATTCTTTTTTACTCTAAAACTGGCTAAATAATTAGGTAGAATTACATATAGATAAAGAATTAGTATTATAATTATTAATAATAGTAAAATTGATGCTATGATTTTTAGAGATATTGCTAAAATATTTGCAAAATACAATGCTAAAATCAATCCAACAATGTAGAAAAGATATTTCACTAAAGAAGGTATTAATTTTATTGGAAGATTTAAGGTAGTTTTTTCTTTTGCTAGTCTTTCAGCTTCTAACTCTTCTAAAATGTTTTTTAATAATTTTTGAGCTAATTTTCCTAATGCTATTACTATTGCTAATATAACTAAAGGTATGATGATTCTAATTGCTAAAGTGTTAATTGTTTCTAAATTCATAATTTTTATTAGTAAATTGAATTTAAAAGATTTTACTTTAATTTTTTAAACTCTTAATTTTATATTATTATATGGTTAAGCTAGATGAAAGGATAAAAGAGTTAGAAAAAGACTTATCTGGTGGAAAATATGATAAAAGTACGTCCCATCATTTTGCCTTAGTTAAGGCTCAATTAGCTAAATTAAAAGATAGAAAAGAAAAAGCTGGTAAGACTGGAAAGGGTGTACATGGTTATTCTGTAAAGAAATCAGGAAATGCTTCAGTGATTTTAGTTGGTTTTCCTTCAGTTGGAAAAAGTACGTTACTAAATAAACTAACAAATGCTAAATCTGTGACTGCAGGGTATGCTTTCACTACTTTAACTGTAATTCCTGGAATTATGAACTATAAACATACTAAAATACAAATTTTGGATGTTCCTGGAATAGTTGAAGGTGCAGCCTCAGGTTCAGGAAGAGGTAAGGAAGTATTGAGTTGTATTCATTCAGCTGATTTTATTTTAATGTTAGTTGATGATATTAAACAAGTAAAGAAGTTAGAAAGAGAACTTTATGAATTTAATATTAGAATTAATAGGGAAGAACCACATATAATAATTAGTAAAAGAATAAGGGGTGGATTAAAACTTCATTTACCTAAAAATCCTAAATTAGATGAAGATTCTGTTAAGGCAATTTTGAAAGAATATAAGATTCATAATGCTGATGTTGATATTTATGATAATGTTGATGTGGATGAATTTATTGATCATTTAGAAAACAATAGATTGTATATGAAGGCTGTAATTGTTTTAAATAAAATGGATAAGTATAGCAAAAAAGAGCTAAATAAAATGAAGGGACTGGACTTAATGGTTAGTGCTGAGAATAATTTACATGTTGATAAATTGAAAGAATTAATTTATAAAAAATTAGAATTCATTAGAGTTTATTGTAAAGAAATTAGAAAAGAAGCTGATTTGAAAGAACCAGTAATATTATTTAAAAATGCTAATTTGGGTGATATGTGTTTAAAATTACATAAAGATTTTAAAGATAAATTTAAGTTTTCTAGGGTTTGGGGAAAATCAGTAAAACATGAAGGTCAGAAAATAATGAAATTAGAGCATAAATTAAAAGATAATGATATTGTAGAAATGCATTTAAGTTAAATAACTATTCTAATATTATGGTTGTAATCAAAACAAAAGATTTTGTATTAAGACAATATAGAAAAAGTGATGTGGATTCTCTTGTAAATCATATTAATCATAAGGAGATTGCAAGAAATACTTTGACTGTGCCTTACCCATATAATCAAAAAGATGGGATTTTTTGGATAAACAAATGCTTGAAAGAATATGGGCAAAAGAAAAAAGAACAACTTTGTTTGGCTATAGAAATCGATAAGGAAATTGTTGGTTCAATTGATATAACTATTAACAATGAACATAAGGGGAGTCTTGGTTATTGGATTGGAGAAAAGTATTGGGGAAAAGGATTAATGACTAGAATTGTTAGAAATTTTGTTAATTATTGTTTTAAAGAATTTAAGCTTAAGAGAATTCAAGCTGGGATTTTTCCATGGAATAAAGGTTCAAGAAGAGTGTTAGAAAAAAATGGATTTAAGTTCGAAGGAAGATTAAGAAAATCTGAGTATAAAGATGGAAAATGTATAGATGAACTAATGTTTGCAAAAATTAGGTAGCTTTATTAATTTTTTTATTTTAATAATATAAAGGGGTAGTGAGGCCTCACTAATTCTTGAGGTTTAATAGGGGGAAAATAAAATGAATGGAAGAATAGAAACAAGACATCATGTTGATTTAGCAAGAATGTCATTAGAAGTTTTACCTGAAGAGAATTATCGTGGTTTATTTATGAAAATTACACACCCAAATTCTCCAAATTTATTGTTTGAGCCCGTTGAAGCAGATGTAGGCATATATAAAATTAATACTGAGGATTCTATTTATATTTCACCTGTTTTTGGAACAAGAGAAACAGTTTTATGCTTTGATGGCTCTTCTCATTATGATATTGATGAAAAAACATGGGGTATTGTAGTTGGAAGTGGATTAGTTGATAGATTTTTAGGTGAAGTTGTTCCTGTTTTTACTAATGCTGGATTTAATGTAAGTACTACTAGAATTTCTGATGCATTACCAAGTGGAATGTTTGGTGATATTTTGGAAAGATATGTTCCAAGAGGAAAAAATAGTGTTATAATTGGAGAACCTAATAATACTGTTATGGTTGTTGTTCCTGATGGTATGAATAATGATGATTTTGAAGGCGCTAGTGAATATTGTGCAGGAGAGAGAATAAAATTTTCTATTGGACGGGGTGGAAGATAATGGTAAGAGTTATGGTTAATGGTTTAAGTTCTGAGTATGAACAGGGTAAAATGGCAGGTGAAGTTGCTGAAATGATTTTAGATGCTGATAATCTTAGATTATATGAATTTGGTTTAACTGGAGGAGATACTTCTGGAAGTGAAGTTTTGTTAAGAGGTAAAACATCTAATCCTACACGTGTCTCTTTACTTAAGCCTGAAAATAGAGATTTATGGTTGAATTTAGCTGATGGGAAAAATTACTCTAGACCTGATGTTGTAGTTGATTTTACTCAGCCAGATGCTATTGATGATAATGTAGATCATTATACAAAATATGGATTGCCTTTTGTTTTGGGCACTACAGGATATTCACCTGAACAAAGAGAAAATATTGTTAGAAAAGTGGAAGATGCAGGATTAGTTGCTGTTATTGCTCCAAATATGTCTTTGCCTATTGTGGCATTCCAACAATTTATGATGGAATACGCTGATGCAAATCCTAATGCTCTTGCAGGTCATAGTTTAGGAATTACCGAGAGTCATCAAGCTGGAAAGAAGGATACGAGTGGGACTGCTAAGGCAATGGTGGCATATTTTAATGATTTAGGTATTGATTTTCCTGTGGAAGGTATTGTAAAAATTAGAGACCCGGATGAACAACAAGAGATTTTTAGAGTGCCTGAAAGATTTCTTGATGCACATGGGTGGCATAAATATGCTATAAGGAGAGATCAAGAAAACCAAGATTTTAGTGATTTACAAAGATTTAATGAAGCATTTAAGAATTTTTTGAGTTCTAATGCGTTTGTTGATTTTGTTGATTCTGAGATATCGGGGGAAGTGAGTTATGATCGTGTAAGAAAAATTGGCGAATTTGATATAAAAGTTCCTTATAGTAATGTTGAATTTAGACTTTTTAATGGATTTGACATAGCAAAGGATATTGATCTAGTGGGTATAGCTCATTATGTTAATGGAAGGAACACATATGCAGAAGGAACATTAGATGCAGTGGAATTCTTAGCTAAAAGAAAAGTTTTAAGAGATACAGATGGTGGAAAAGTTTATGATATGGTGGATGTTTTAAAAGCTAAAACCTCTTAAACTTTTTTCATTATTTTTTCTAAAATGAATTTTAAATTAATAACATCTTCTTCATTATAATTTAATAATAATTTAAAGTATTCTTCATCGCAAGAAGCATGCATTGTTTTCCATAAGTCTACTGGTGAGCCTTTCAAATGTTTAGGTCTTTTAATTTTTAATTTAGTCTCAATTTCTTTTAATGTACCAGTTAAATCATTTTTATTACAGAAATGTTTTAGATCAATATGAGGGATATTAATATTTATTTTAAATTGCTTTTCAATTAAGGGTAAATCATAGGAGGAGCCATTAAAAGTTACAATTAATTTAAAACTGTTTAATATTTGTTTTAGAATATCTCGATAAAGATTTTTATTTTTTACAAGGAATTTTATATCAAAGCCATCATATATTCCAATTAAGTATATTTGTTTTCTATAATCAGCTTCTACATCTAAGAATATAACAGAATCCCTAAAATAATCATAAAGTAAATAATTATCTTTTTGTTTTAATTTTCCTAAGAAATAAGAAGAATTATCTAAAGAAAGTTGTTTTTTAGCTTCTAGTAATATTTTATCATAAATTAATTTATTTTTAGAAGAAATTCCTTTTATTTTATCCTTTTGTAAGAATTCATTCCAATTAGAAATTTGTTTTTTTATTAATTCATCTTTCTTGTAAGACACTTTGGGCAGGATTAAAAATGATTTTCGTATCATTAAGTTAATTTAACATTTTATTTTAAAAGTATGGCGCGCGTGTTTGTCCGGTAACTATATGGTAGAAAATATATATTATTTTTCAAAAAGTTCTTTTTGGTTAAGCATCATAATTAAAAATGCAGGTAAAATAAAAACCCAGTTAACAGTGAAGGTTAATACTAAAAATATTAGTGCTATTATTGAATAAGCAACTACTACTGGTGATTTCATGTTTAATATTAGATTAAGTAAACTTTTTAAAATAACGGTTTAAAGATATACTTATGGAAATTGAGAGAGTTATCAAATCTAAGAAGTATAAGAAGGGAAGAGATAGATGCGGATATGAACCTATTTATATTTTGAAAGATATTCCTAAATTAACAGCTGAGAAAAAACCTGATAGAGTTTATTTAGATATGCGTGGTTATTTTTTAATTAAAGTGGAGAAAGGATGGATTTATGCAGGACAGGTTAATAAGAAAAATGAGATGTTTAGAATAATGAAGGGAAAAACTGCTGAAGATTTGTATAATGAAATAATAAAGAGAAAATGGATTTCTAGACTAGATCATGCAGCCTATATTGGTAGTGAATTAAAGAAAGCTGAATTATTTTTGAAAGGTAAAATTAAAGATTATGTACAGGAATAACTTTATTGTTAAAGATAAAGTTTAATAATAGAAATTTTAATACATGATGATGGAGAAGAAAAATATTTTTTATATATTTGTTGCTGTTATTAATATTGTAGTTAGTTTATTTATCATTTTTAGTGGTCATGAAGTTATAGTGGGTGATCAATGTTTAATTGGGGGAAGTTGTTTTGATGTGCAAAATAGCACTTATGGTTTTATTTTTGGAATACCTGTAGTTTATATCGGATTAGTAGGATTTGTTTTAATACTTGGATTTTCATTTATTAAAAAATATGAAAAGATATTAAATTTATTAATTTTAATTGGAGGAATCGTTGCTACATGGTTAATATCGGTACAAATATTTATTTTAAAACAGATATGTAAATATTGTGTGGTTGTGGACTCTTTAATGGTGATAGCTTTAATTACAATGTTATATTTTTATTATAAGAAAAATGGATTAAAAATAAAGCTTTAAATATTTTTTGTTGTTCTATAGTTGTATGGAGAGATGTAAATGAGAAATATATTAGTTAATGGTTATGGTTCGCCTGAATCAAAAGCTTTTGTTGGATATATCCAAGGAATGGATGATGTTAGTTTAGTACCTTATACTGTTCATGGTGGAAGAGAAGAATCTGTTTATGATAGTATTGTAGTTGTTGAAAATTTATTAGCAGTAAGAACTAAATTTCATCAATCGTTTACAATAGTTGATTTTACTCCTGGTGGATCTGGAGTATTAAATAAAGATGAGAGGACATCAAATGAGGTCGTTGTAATTCCAGCATTATATGTTGGTCATGAAGGATCAAGGTTTCATGAAGATGTTATTTCTATCCCTAATACAATGTCTCAATTAATAGAAATAAGTGAAAAAATTAGTAGATTGACACAACAGGAAATGATTGGGGATGAATTAGATGGATTTGTCACTATTTATTCACATGGAGTTCCTTTTGACCCTGACACATTGGGTGCTGAAGATGGTTTTTTAGATGGTATATGTCATTTAGGTATGCGTGGTGAAATTAGTATAACTAAAGACACATATCCTGAGGATGATTTAAGAAAGAGAATTTTTAATGTTAGTTATAAAAATCGTGATGATTTTATAGGGTTAGAATTGGATATACAATTTGAAGGGCCCTTGGATGCTGTGAATGAATTAATCAATCCATTTATTGGGGTGATGGATATTAAGACTAGAACTGGTACTTTTTTTGATGGTTTTTCTTATCGTAAAGAAGTTAGGCCTAGAAATTTGGAGGGTTCAACTAAAGAGTGGAGGGTATATGATGAGGAAGGATGTTTAGATGTTAGCCTTAATGTTTTAGAACATAGTCGTATAAACTTTAAATATGTTGTACAAGGAATGTCTCAAAGAATTTTAAATGCAGTTGAAGAAGTTTCTAAATCTCAATAAGCTTCTTTATGAAGTTTTTTTATTTCTTTATCTTTTCTTATATGATTAAGAATTAAATTAATTTCTTTTGAGACTGCATTTTTTAAATCTAGAGGGTGCAATTTTTTATCAATAAAATCTTTTTCTACATCATTATAATTACTGTAAGTTAAATTTCCACCAAATTTTTCAGGACGTTCTACAATAAAAGATTCTTGATTGTCTTGTTTTAGTACAAATATGAAATATTTTAGTAAAGATAAAATACCATTGTCTGGATCTCCTTCAATGCAATCTGCCTTGTTTATTTTTTTACATACTGAAGAATTATCCTCTAGTAAATCTATTTTAGTGTTTTCAATTGAAGAACTCATTTTTTCTCCGACTAATCCTCTGATAATTGGATTGATTAATTCCACCCTGGAAGAATATCCAATTTTAGGTAAATATTCTCGAGCATAAACCATTATTTTTCTTTGATCCATACCACCAAATTGGGCATCTACTTGGAGATATTCTTCATCAATAGCTTGCATTAGTGGGTATATTAAACCTGATAGTTTAGGATGATCACCAAATTTAACAACTTCTGATGCAGACTTTTTACATACTGAAACAGTAGAATATGTACTTAATTTTAATAAATCATGAAAGTACTTTTCATTTAATTGTAATTGTGAACCTTTTATGAATTTTAAATTCTTTAAATCAACACCAATAGTTTCTAAGATTAATTTTATAGCTTTTTGGTAATAATTATATCTTTTTTCTAATACATCCCAAGAAACAGAATCTAGTGCTGCATGCAAATCTGCTAATAAGATTTTAACTTTACAACCAGCTTTAAGAAAATCTGCTATTTTAAGCATAGGAAAAAAATAAGCAATAGAAATACTTCCTGTGGGCATTGTTCCCCAGTAAATTGAAATATCTCTCTTTTTTAATAATGATTTTAGTTTATCATCACCTAAAACTTCTTGGAGATTTCTTGTTATTAATTCATATTTTTGATTTGAATCCATAAAAATTAATAATTAGGGAATTTTATAAATGTTATTGTAATCTTATGGAAAAGATTAAAAACCTGTTATTTTTATTTTATGATGTGCTACTTAAAAAAAGATATGGAATGTATGAGGATAAGCCTACTAATGTTAAAGAGCAAGAAGCTAAATTAAAAGTAGATGACTTATTATCTGAAACTTTAGAGGAAGATGATCTTGATCAGGAAATTATTCAGGAAACTGCCGATAGAAAAACCTCCACTTTAGTTAATTTTGCTAGAGTTAAGAATAGAAGAACTTGGGCAATGTTTATTTTTAATATGTTTAGGGATACTAACCAAGTTTATGCTAATGGTTCTATTTTGATAATACTTGGAATTATGTTTATATCATTATATTTAGCTGTTCTTAGAAAAGCTATTTTAGTAACTCATAATGGTTTTGGTTATTTATTTTTGGTTTTTGGTTTGTTTTTAATTATTCTAGGTGTAATGTTTTATGATGCTGGAAGATTTAAAAAAAGTAATCAATGCGATGATTGTGGTATGGATTTCGCTTATAAAAAATCAGTGGATGATGCTAAGAAGTGTTGGTACTGTCATAAGGCAAAAGCATAAGTTTTATAAATTGAAATTTTAGAGTATTTTATAGGACGGCCATAGGGGCTTGGTAATATCCGTTCCCTTTTCGAACACGGTAATCAAGCAAGTTTCCGTTCCTTGTGGTACTGTATTTTTATACGGGAAGCCTGGGAAGCTGTCCGCCTTTTTTTTCAAAAACTTCTTAAATATTTGGGTATTATGAATTATATGGTAAGAATTGAAAGAAAGGGTGTTGAAACTAAAATACCTGTAGATTCTATCAATTTTAATCCTTTTAGAGATGGGGATTTTTTTAGAAGATTACAATATAGGGGTGTAGATATACCACTTATTGGAAATATTGGAATGAAAGAAGTTAGGCATGGGGTAGGTTATGCTGCGTTTATTGCTACAGGCATAGGTCTAGGTTTATTAATAGGACCTTCAATTAATTATTAGTAAACTTTAAATTCTAAACATTTTAATACTAAAATATGGGGTTGATAGGGAAATTACCAGCATTATTATTAATCATTTTTGGTTTAATTGGAGTGATGGGTGCTGGGGCCGGTTACTATTTTTTAGAAAATCATATACCCCTTATTAGTTCTATTGAAGATAAATCTGGATTGAAAGATACGGTTGAGGATGTTTTTCAATCAATGTCTGTAACAATGGAAGATGCTAGTTTAGCCGCTAAAAATGCTGGAGTTAGTATAAGAAGTGCTACTGAAGGATTAGATAATGCTGTAGACACCACAGGTGATTTAAAAGAAAATATGCTTAATTCTAAAACTTCTTTAAATAATGCAGCAGGGTTTATTGAAGAAAGTGGAAATATTTTTTATTCTTTTAATAATAATACTCTTATGCTAGTTGGGGATAAATTCTCTTTAGTTGCTGGAAGTATTAAAGATACATCTAATTATTTTGATGTTGCTGCTACTAAATTTGATGAATTTGGAACTAATTTGAAAATGACTTCAACAAGTTTAGAAAGTAACGCAGGGGATATGGACAAATTAAGTGAAGATTTACAAATGATGGGTGATAAATTAGAAGCTGTATCTTACAAATTTGTATCTTTGACTAATATTGATATTGGACCTTTCATTTATTGGGGTGTAGTTGGTGGGAAGGTAGTATTAGTTTATTTTGGATTATTGCATTTAATGTTTTTAATTATTGGAGTGTACTTATTAAAACAAAAAGAAATTAAAAAGTATCCAGATCCTAAAAAGTTCTTAAATTAAGATTTAGCAACTTTCCAAAGTAATTCGAAGTATTTTTTGTAACCTGAAGAGATTTCTTTGTCTTGGATTAATATGGCAATAGGATTTTCTTTATTCCACAAGATAATAGCAACTTTATTACCATAAATATTGACTGATAGTGGAGAGTAATATTTTTGTGGAAGGTATTTAATTTCTGCTAATGGGATGTTGAAAGATTCTTTTTTATTGAAAATAATTTTAACTTTAATTTTTTCTTTTACTCTTCTTTTGTCAAACCATTTAAAATAAAATTGTAAGATTTCATTAGCTAATGGTGAAGCACCTAGAATTAATATTTCTTTTTTAGTTTCTAATTGATCTTCAAAAATAGTTTTTAATCCTTCTTTTCCTTTATAAAAATTAAATTCTTGTTTTTCTTTTGTTTGATTGTATTCTTGCAGCATTAAGGGTAAAATTTCTTGTAAGGAATTTTCTTTTTCTTTTAATATTTCTAATAATCTATTGGGGGAGGCTGCAGAGAAATATTTTCTGTTATTTTTATTAATAAAAGAGATTAAACCTTTTTCTAGTAATCTTTCAATGGAGTCATAAACTGTTCTTCTGTGCAGTCCAGTAAATTGAGAAATTTTACCTGCAGTTGAAGAACCATGTTTTACTAATGCATTGTAAATTAAAGATTCATTTTCAGTTAAGCCTAGATTTTTTAATTGTTTCATTTTATGGGGTGATAATGTTTACCACACTAATTAATATAATTATTATTACTTATAAAATTATGGCTAGATTTGAAAGGTTATTAATTTGGGATAGAAGAAGTGATTGTGAAGCTATTGGCACACCTGAAAGACATAGTTATAGATTATTAATGGTAAATGATGAAAGACATATTGGTGTTATGTTACAGAGAATAATGGAACAGTTAGGTCAAGCATATGAAGAAACTCCTAGACTTATTAGAAAAGATCGACTAGGAAATGGGTTACATGGTGTTATGTATGAAATTGACTCTGTTAACCCTGATATTGATATGACAAAAGTGTATCTTAGTGCTAAACGAGATCCTAGACTTGGGAGTATACAAGATCCTGAAGGATGGATGAGTAGAAGATTTGATTTAGAACCTGTGTAAAAATATTAGGAGGGATAAGATGAAAGAAGTATTGAAAAAAGAAGTAGGCTATGGGGATTTTTTAGACGTAGTTAAATGTTTTCCAAGAGATATTAATCTTGTTAGTGGAAGACTTAATTTTTATGCAGGGGGTATTCCTAAAAGGCCTTCAGGTGATGAATCTGTTATTTTTGGATTTAATGAATGTCATGAAACTACTACTGGATTAGTTGAACAAGGAATAATGCCAAACAGTTTTGCTAATTTAGATTATTCTATTGTTAGGAATTACTTTCGATGGTCTAGAGCAGAATTAACTGATGGGAATCATATGTCTAATTTGGATGATGCTGATTTAAAGAAAAGGGCTGATGAACTTGTAATTTCAGGAGGTAAACTTAGAAGAATAACTTTTAATTTTAGAGATACATATGAAAATGATGGAAATTTATTCTTGCCCGGAATGGAAGGTTTTCAGAGATTTAGAGAAGTAATGTTATCGCCACTAGTAGAAGGGGGATATATGCTAGATTGGGGAAGATTAGATTTTACAACAGCTCAAGATGGAGATGGTTTTATTGCTGTTGACTCTTTAAAAATGAGTAGGCAAGAGTCTGGAAATTACAATTTAGAGTTAAGAGTTGGGACTGAAACTTCAGAAGATGAAACTAGAAAAATTGTTGAATGGTTTAACTGATTAGAATAGATAATTTTTTTAAAAGTTAAGCTTTTATATTTTTCTATTTTAATTATATAATGAGGCATTTTGGAAAGGCAGTAAGTGTAATTGGATTATTAGTTGGATTAGCTGGGTGTAGTGGTTCAAATGTTAATAGTAATCCTAGTGAAATTTCAGAACCAGTTATTCGTGGTTTATCACTTGATAGGACAAAAGTTAGTTTAGGTTATCTAGGTTGGATTGGATTTTGTGTTTCTGATACAGATGGTATTCAGTCAATTAGTTATACTTTTTCAAAAGGTAATTCTGAAACTGGTGAATTTCATCCTATATTCTCAAGAAGTGAGGATGATGTAGATCAAACTAGTTATTTCGTACCTTTTCCTAGAAATACTGAAGTGTCTCCAAATGAGATTATATTAAATTATGAAAATGAACAATTGGGAATTTTTCCAGATTGGAGAGTTAAAATTACTAGTGTAGATAAACTGGGAAATAGACATTCACATTATGAAGAATTTGATTTAGATGATAACGTTGTTGAAAGAAAAACTAGACGCCGATTTTAATTCTTCTAAGTTTTTACATTTGCTTAATTTATTTCTTTGTATAGCTCCTTTTTCTAATCCTTTAGTAAAAGAGATAGCATGAGTTTTAATTTGTTGAAAAGAAATTTCATATTTTATTGCTAATTTTAAATATTCTTGAAACTGTTCTAATTTATTTTTTTCTTTGTAGTTTCCTTTTTTTAAATAATCTTTAATTTGAGTAAAAATATAGGTATTAGAAATAGCACCACGAGCTATCATAATATAGTCTACACCTGAATATTCTAATTTTTCTTTAAAATCTTCTGGAGAAAAAATATCACCATTACCTATAACTGGAATGTTTACTGACTCTTTTACTTCTTTAATTATATCCCAGTTAGCTTTTCCAGAGTAGCCTTGTTTTTGAGTTCTTCCATGAATTGTAATTAGTGAAGCACCTGCTTTTTCTGCTTTCTTTGCAATTTCTACTGCATTAATGTTTTTACTATTAATTCCAGTACGTATTTTTAATGTGATTGGCTTGTTAATTTTGGATGTTAAGGTTGAAATAAACTTGTAAATTTTATCTGGGTTGTTTAGTAAAGCTGAGCCTGCACCAGTTTTAATTACTTTATATGCTGGACAGCCACAATTTACATCTATAATATCAAATTTTTTTAGTATTTTTGCAGCTTCTAGTATATCTGTCAAAGAATTTCCAAATAATTGGACTGCTGAAGGTTTTTCTAATGGTGATGTTTGCAACATTTGCAATGTTCTTTTATTTTTATGAAGAATGGCCTTAGAATGAACAAATTCAGTATAAGTTAGTGCAGCACCATACTTTCTAGCTAAATGTCTAAAGGCAATGTCTGTAATTCCTGCCATTGGTGATAAAACTGCCTTATTTTTTAATTTGGGAAATTTCATCTAAAATAGTAAGTTTTTTAATTTTTTATATTTGTATTGGATTATGAGAAATTTGATGTTAAGTTTAGCAGGTGTATTATTAGTTAGTTGTGCACCTAAACCTTTCACTATTAATAATGATAGACCTGTGGATTATCCAACCCAAGTAAATCTTTTTAGTGAAAATGGTTACCCTAAAGTTGAGGTTATAGATGAAAATGGTATTGAGGATATTTCTTTGACCTTAAGGAGTGGAATGAATAGTGGTTTACCTACAATTAGAAGGGTAGATGTAAATATTCAAGGGGATTCTAGGAGAAAAATTATAAATTTACCTGATAATAGGAATTATCTTTTAACTGTTAAGGATGGGAATGGAAATAGATATGAAAGAAATTTAAGATAAGTTATTTTTGAGTTTTCCAATTTTTAATTACATCCTCCCAACGATCAAAAGTTCCAGTGTCAAACCACTGGGCATCTGATTTATAACCAAATAGTTTACCTTGTTTAGCTAACATGGGAAATAAATCTTTTTCAAGCATTGCCTTATCAAAATCTTTCAATAAATCAAAGACTTCAGGCTCCATAATATAGTAACCTGAATTTATTAATCTGGATGGTGCATCTTCTACTTTTGGTTTTTCTATGAAATCAAGAATTTTATGTCCATTTATTTTTGCAACGCCTAAAGGAATAATTCCATCTACATGATAATCTTTTGAAACTTCTTTTAATGCAATAGTTACTGTTGCATTGTTTTCTTTATGAAATTTTAACATATCGGTCATATTAATATCAAATAGATTATCTCCATTAACACATACAAATGTTGAATCAAAATTATGATCTTTGTCTTTTAGAATAATAAACGGTCCAGCAGTACCTAAACGTTCTTTTTCATGAATATAATCAATTTTAAAAGGAAACTTTTTGTTTGAAAAATGATTTACTATTTGATCTGCTAAATGAGAAATTGATAAATGAAATTCATCTACATGAGGGTGCAATATATCAAAAACATGTTCTGTTAGTGTTTTTCCACGAATAGGTATCAAAGGTTTAGGTATTTCGTAAGTTACAGGTCTTAGTCTAGACCCTGCCCCTCCTGCAAGAATTATTGCTTTCATATTAACTCTTAAAGATTATCATTTAAAAGTTTTTGGGAGACTTAAATTTATATATTAGAGATTATAGTTAATGTTATGAATATTATATTTGATTTTGATGGAACTATTGTAGATACTTATTCTTTAATTAAAGATGAGGTTAAAATATTAATAAAAAAATATTCCCATGAAGATATTAAATTTAAAGATTTGAAAGAATATGGATTTAACAAATTAATTAAAAAAGCTAAAGTAAGGTTTTGGAATATCCCTAGAATCACTTTAAAATTAAAAAAATTAGTTAATGAAAATATAAATAACGTAGATATAAAAAAAGAAATTGATGTGGTAATAAGAAAATTAAGTGAGAAGAATACATTGTATTTAGTTTCTGGAAATTCTAAAAATAATATTGTTAAAACATTAGAGAAACTTAACATGTTAAAATATTTCAAGTTAATTTACGCTGATGCCACATTATTTGGTAAAGATAGGTTACTTAAAAAATTATTAAAAAAAGAAAAATTAGATGTTAAGAATTGTATTTATATAGGTGACGAGGATAGAGATGTAGAGGCTTGTAAAAATATTAATATGAAAATAATATCAGTTACATGGGGATATAATAGTAAAAAGTTATTAGAGGAAGAAAATCCTGATTTTATTGTTGATGAACCTAGTGAAATTTTAAAATATACGTAACCAATCTAGATAATTTTCTAAGTTAGGACTTATAACTGGAGGGTATGAGTAGGGTGCTATTTGTATTATTAACATATCTTTTTCTGTTGATTTTACTACAAATCTTTCAGAGTTTCTTTTATTTCCGTAAATACTATTGTATGATGGGGATCCGTTATCATTTGTTATTTCTGTAACTTGTGCTTCTAATCCTGAACAAATAAGAAATCTAACAAAAGAACAATCTTCAGTATTAGTTGGTATAAATCTTTTTGGTATTTTTAGAGTTGGTAAATAATGTAAATTTTCAAATGATGCAATTACGATTCCCATTAGAATATATAAAAGAAAATTCTTTTAAATTAATCTATATTCATACTACCATGGTTAAAACTAAAAGATTGTATAGATCAAAGAAAGATAGAGTTATTGGTGGAGTTTGTGGAGGTATTGGAGAGTATTTCAATATTGATCCAATTATAGTTAGATTGATTTGCATATTACTATTATTGGCTTCAGGTGCTGGATTAGTTGCATATATTATCGCATGGATTATTATTCCAGAAAAGAAATAGTTTTTAAATTAGTTAATTATTTTATTTAATATGCTTGAGCCAATATCTACTACATTATTTGTAGCTTTTATAATTTTAATAGTTGGTTTTTTTGCTTCTAAGGTTATTGAGAAAATAATTTTGTTTTTTTATAGGAGAAAATACCCTTCAAAATTAGGTAAACCAACTTTTGCAAAAATTACAGGTTATGTTATTAATATTATTACTTTAGTTCTAGCTTTAAGTGTATTAAAAATTAGAATTGAGATAGATACGTTACTTGAATTATATGATTTTGCACCAACTATATTATCTGTGGTGTTATTGTTTATTTTAGTAATATTACTTGTACAGTTTATTTTCTTTACAGTTACCAAATTCTTACGTAGATCTGGCATAAGGAAACTAATGAAAGATTATGAAAAAGAATATCTGCTTGATACTTTTCTAGATTTATTAAAAATTATATTATATGTAATCTTTGTTTTAATTGCCTTAAAGATTCTTGGTATTAATATTAGTGCAGTAACTTCATTTTTAACATTTATACTTTATCCAATTTTAATATTTATTTTATTGTTATTATTTATTGCTCTAAAAGATTTTATTAAAAATATGGCTGTTGGATTTTATTTTAAATATTCTCAATTTTTTAAGGCTGGAGAATATGTTAAATTTAATGGAGATGAGTTAAAAGTTCATGATATTCAGAATCAGGGACTAGTTATGAAGGCAAAAGATGGTTATCGGTTGTTTAAACCATATAAGGAGTTTTTTGATAAAGGTTTTTATTATAAGAAAGTTGAGAATAAATTAGATACTCTAGAAAAAATTAAAGAGCATTACATTGCTCAAAACGCTAGTTATTGTGGTCCTGCTTCTGTTTCAATGATACTAAAAATATTTGGATATGAAGTTAGTCAAAAAAGAATTGGAAAATTAGCTGGAACTATTGTTCCTAAGGATGGTGAATTTGGTGGTACAAGGCCTTGGGATCTAATTAAGGTTGTAGATAAAGTAACAAAAGGCAAAGTCATAGGTGGATGGATTGATATTGATCATATTTCTAATTTAAAAGATGAATTAAAGGGATGGTTAGATGAAGGAGCATTACCTGTGGTGGATTATAAAAAATCATTTTTATTTCCAAGTGCTAAGAAGGCACATTATTCTATTTGTTTAGAGGTAAATGGTGATGAATTATTATTAGTGGATCCTAGTTCTAGAACTGGTGGTGTTTATTATGCAGATTATAAACGAGTATATCAAGGAATGGATACTTTTTCTGAATTATTAAAAGCTAAAAGAGGTTATTTTGTTTTAGCAAGAGATGGTACTGGAGCATATCAAAGAATTAAAGATGGATTAATTTACAGTGATCCTGATTTTTATAATTCATTAAATAATAAATTTATTAGACAGTTAAAAAGAATTAAAGGAAAAACTGCTAATCTAGATGTTATTTTACCTAAGGAAGTTAAAGATTTTTTAACTGAATTTAAAGAAAAAGATAAGATAAGTAGGATTTGGAAACCTTAAGAAAAGTTTTTATATGAAGAGTATTTATTATTAATATGAAAAAAGGGTTGATACTGATATTCTTAGTTATGTTTAGTTTTATTTATCTTTCAGGTGATTCTTTTGGAGGCGGTGTATGTGATTATATTGGTGGTGTACCAGGTGTAAATTGTGGCAGTGGTAGTGGTGGCATATCCAATGATTGTAAATTCGATTATGATGATGGTCATGCAATTAGTAGGGAGACTTGTGAGGGTAATGATATTATGTGTGTTTATGTTTCTGGTAAAGTTAATTCAGGATCTGCTAAGGATAATTGTTTTAGACAAGTTGATATTGATCAAGATTTTATTTGTGAAGATATTAAACAAACAGATCAATGTGAAAAAATTTCAAAGTGTGCTGCTTTAACCGGAACTGGTTGTGTTGCTGTTGAAAATTTGAAGAAGGAAGAATGTGTACAATTAAGTCAAGATGAATGTATCAAGGTTGAAAGGAGTCTTGGAATTTGTTTGTTTGATAATGTTAATCAAGTTTGTGAGCCTTATAATGGGGATATGTGGGATAGTCCTAGTTGGGTTATCAATTTGCAGCATAATTATTGTGGTGATAAAATACCTGGAAAGTATTGTGAGGGAATTTATTTATTAGATTGTGCATATGAAGGCCCTATTACTGTTGATGAGTGCACTAATGGATGTGTTGTTACTGGGGACATTATAGAGGCTGAATCTTCTGTTTGCAATGCACCTAAAAGTAATGTTGAAAGACAAGAATGTTTAGATTGTACTAATATGGGTAACTCCTGGTGTACTGAAGAAGTAGGTGGTGTAACTTGTAGTAGTGCTGTTGATTTTAATGTTGATTGTGGATTTTTTAGTGGGGAAAGTGTGGATGACGCATTAAATTGCCCCGGTTCTTCAAATTCAATAACTGCAGCTTGCGGTCCTGCTGTAAATGCTCAACCTGGTTCGCCTAATCTTGATGATTTATGTTCTTCTGGAAGTGCTTCTGAGGTTATTGAAACTGGAGGTATTGATAGTGCTTGGTCTTGGAGTTGTATGGGTACAAATGGTGTTGAGGCATATTGTATTACCCCAGATGGAAGTTCTAATGAAATTAATGGTGTTTGTGGTGTTGCTACAAATGTTGAGCAAAGTAGTACGCCTGATGAGGCAGAAAGATGTTTAGATGGTATAGCTAATGATTTAATTGAATATTCTGATTCCTATTCTTGGAGTTGTGAGGGAATAGACGCCCAAAGTAATGATGGTGGTGCTTATTGTAGTTCTAACCAAATTACTACAAATAGTTGTGAAAATAAACAATCTGATGGTTTTTATTGTGATGGTGATGATAGAATACTTTGTCATAATCAAAATGAGATTTTAAAATTAGATTGTGCTCTTGGTTGTAATGAAGGTGTGTGTGAAGAGATTAATATTGGGGATTGTCCTTCAGGTGAAGAAATTAAATGTGCTGGCTCTGATGGCTATAAGGCTTATTGTGCAGATGATTCTACATTTACAAAATCATTAATACCTTGTTTTGATGAGGGATGTAATATTGGAGAGAGTAAATGTGCAATTCAATCTTCTTATGGTTTTTGTTATGATTATGAAACTAGTAATCCTAAACCAATAGGGGATTACTGTTCAAATAACTATAAAGTAAGTTGTGATGGTAATTTTGGTGGTGTTGTTGAATATTGTGAAATTGGTTGTGGAGATGGTCAATGTTTGAATGAACCGGTTGAAACTTTTGGTAGTTGTGCTGCTTGTACTTTCGCAGATAATTATTGGTGTGATAGTGGATCAGGTTCTTTTGCTACTAATCCTTGTGTAAGTAGTTCTGATTATTCTAGTTTTTCTAATTTTGAAAATAGTTGTGAACAAGGTGGTGGGTATGCATATCAACCTGGTCAAAGTTGCCCAAGTCCTTATTTATATTCTTGGAAACATGGAACCTCAAGTAATACAATTAGTTCTACTAGTATGGGGGAAAATGTTAGAGTATCCATTCTAGGTTTACCTAGTGGAGTTATTGAAATTGAGATAAGAAGAAATACTTTTCTTTTAGATGACGTTGTTAAATATTTTGGTACTGATATTACTTCAGGGGAAGACGTTATAATTCCTTGGAATGCAGGTTATGATAGTGATGATCAAGATTATGAAGCAGGAGATTATCATTTTAGATTTAGGATTTCTAATGGTGCTTGGATTAGCACTAAAGGGGAGAAAGAATTAACTGTGTCTAATTTTGATGTTTATAATAATTGTAATTTATGTAATAATGTAGGTTTTGATTGGTGTGAAAAAGGAGTTGGTAATTATTGTGGATTTGATAGTCCTAGTGCTAGCTTAGATTTTACAGATATATGTCAAGACAGCGGTGGACAACCATTTGATACTGTGGAATCTTGTATTGTTATCCCATCTTGTGGTAATAATATTATTGATACTGATGAAGAATGTGATAATGGTGTAAATTGTAACGATCCTGGAACCGCTAGTGAATGTAGTTGTCTTGAAGGTTATGAAATAGATCCTAATAGTAATGGGTGTATTCCTGAATGTGGCGAAAATGAGATTTATGACGATACACTTAATCAATGTATTGTTGATTGTCCTGAAGGTAGTAGTTACGACGGTGTAGATAGTTGTATTTGTGATACTAATAAATTTGAGTTTAATCCAATAACTTTTGTTTGTGAGCCTCGTTTTGATACATGTTATGAAAAACAACCAGGAGAGGATCCTAATCCTGCTGCTTTTTGTCAAAATGTTTTAGTTTCACCTTATCCTTCAATACCTAATAAACCTGAATTTTGGGAACAGGCTTATGATTCTGAAGATTTAAGTAATTGTTTTTTTCAAACTTCTGAAGAAAATCCTTTAGATGAATGTTGTTGTAGCTTACCGCCACAAGATGGAGCTGTTTATGGGGAATATGAAGATATAGATATCTTAGATAAAGAAGGGAATATTATTTCTTAAATAATTGAATTATAATTAAATTTAATCAGAAGTAGGAATTTGATAATGTGTTAAGTTTATAGGATTAGATAATAATAAGGTCATTAAAAGTTCATCTCTTGTAAATTTTCCAGGTTCCCTTCCACCACCTGGTGCAAGAATATGATTGACATCTTTACTATGTCCTGAATTAAATGCTCCAGTTAAATGGTGTAATAATTCATGTCCTAAAATTCCAATATCTAATTCATTTAGTGCTATCATTTTATAAGTAATATTTGAGAAATTTCCTCCACCATCAGGTGCACTATCTATTACCCTTATATCTACAGTTAAACTATCTGAGACTAAATCAAACATATCCTTACCACCTAATGCTAATTCTAATCCTAGATTAACATGTGCATCCAATGGTAAATATAATGGATGAGTTACTTGATCTCCTAATTCATAAGAACCAAATGTACCTTCATAAGCTTCTTCAGCAGTAATATCAGAAATTGCTTCTAAAGCAGGACTTATAAATATTCTAATTTTTCTAGTGGGATCATCTAAGTTTAGAGTAGGATGTTCTCTATCAAAATGATAAGATAATCCATTATGTCCTGTAACTACTTGTGTTGTAAATTCTAATAAATCATTGTTATATTTAGGACTGGCAATTTCAGTTTTTTGAACCATAAGAACTTCTATTGTTGGAACTTCAGCAGGTCTTGCTGAATATTCTGGGTAGCATTCTGATATGCCTGTAGTTGTTCCAAACTTAGCTATACCATCTTTATCTGTTGTACCAACTTCTCCTTCATAATGGACCGGGTGTCCTGTAACTGGATCACCAGTAAAAATATCTGTTAATAGAATATTAGCTACTTTTGAATATTCATTATTATGTACTAGTTTTAATGCAGGTACATCTGAACCATAAGGATAATAACTTTTACCTGTTGATGTATTTTCAGCAGGAATTTCTAAAGGACTTTCTTGAGCAGGTCTACTTAATCTATTTGCATAGTCTATACAAGGATTAGAAACAGTAACTTCTTGTTCAGGTGATACAATGTTAGAAGAAGAATTTAAATCACAACCATAAGAGGAAATAGCTATACCTACAGCACCTATTGCAGTAGCCAAACTTTTACCTAAACTTCTCATTTTACATCTAATTTTATATGATTTATTATTATATAAACCTTTCTGTTACTAAATAGTAGTATTTTAATGGAAAATAGGGCTAAAAGTTAATGTTTTAAGCTTTTCTTTCTTTATATAGTTATGAGAATAAATATTGCAGTAGTGCAAACACATACTAATGATTTAGATTTATTTAGAAAAGTCTTAGGAGCTTCTGAAGATGTTGAAGCAAGTTATTTTACTCTTCCTTTAGCTGCTTTAGATCATATGCAAAGTAATGAAGTAGATGTTTTAGTAACAGGACAAAGATTTTATGGTGGTAGTATGACTGGAATGGAAAAAACTGCTAATTTACTGCTTGCTGGAGTTGATTCTGAAATAGCACATGATTTAGCAAGAGAAAATGAAAGAACTTATGGCAGTGTTAATGACGGAAACGTTTTGGCTAGTAAGGCTAGAGGATTAAATAGGGTATCTGAAAGAATAACTCCAGGATTAGTAACATTAAGATATTCTAATTCACCAGCATCTACTGATTCTTTTTGTGGTGATTTAAAGAAAAGTGAAGGAGTAATGGCAATAGAAGTTTTGACTGATCCTTATTTCATTGATGCAGTGGAAGAAAGAAAAACATGTTTATTACCTAATTCCCCTCAAGTTAAATGGTATCTTGGAAGTTTTCCAAGTGGGTGGGATCAAAAATGTTAAGATCTGGAAGAAAGTGAATTAGTTTAATTTCTGAAGTTAGATCTATAGGTTTTTAAATTCAAGTAATCTTAAATTGGGAAATGATTTATGGAAAAAAATAGTAAGCTTTATATATTATTACTCTTTAGTAAATAAAAATGAAAAAAGTTATCTTAATATTAAATTTAAGTAATTCAAATGTTTCAGGATCAGGTTCGAAAGCATAAATTTTACAGTTTGGATAAAAATATTTAAAATATAAAATAGACATACCAATGTTGGATCCACAATCTAAAATAAATGGATTTTTTTTAGTGGATAAAAATTCATATGAATTATAAATAAATATTTCTTTAAATAAATAAACAATTGTTTTATATCTAAATGCTTTGATGTGGAAACCAAATATCATTTCTTCAGGATTGGTTGTATTTTTGTTTTTTAATTCAAGTTTAAGATAATGATATATGATTAAAATTTTATCAATAAGTGAATAATTATTTTTAATTATTTTTAATATATTTTTGTACATGTTTTTATTAGTTTTAAAAAATTTAAATAATTATTGTTTTTCTTTTAATATTTTTAATTGAAAGTTACGATATTCTTCCATTTCTTTCTCAAATGGTTTTTCTGATTCTATTAACTCTATGAGTTTAATAATGGGCATTAATTTTTTACCATCCCAGAAATCATCTTCTTTTTTTACTTCTTTAAATTCTTGAATTTTTCCAGTAAAAAAATGCATTTCTTCTCCTTGGTACATTTCATATCTTTGTTTTTGTTTTTCTGTTTTTGCCCAGTTTTTATTCCAAATAAATTTCATTTTATGTACAAATTTTAAATTTGTTATTATTGCACCTGTTTCTTCAAGTGTTTCTCTTATTATTCCTTGGTTAATATCTTCATTATTGTTCACTCCGCCACCAGGAAATACAATGTAGCCTTTTTTAGTATCTCTAGCAAGCATATTTCCACAGTTATCTGTAAAATAGCCTTCTGTATTTTTTCTAAATGGTAGATTTTCTCTTAAATTCATATGTTTATTAATTCTTGAATAGGTTTTTAAATTTATATTTTTTATTAATTAAATGGATATAGCAGAATATCAAACTAAACTTTTAGAACTTTTTTCTGAAATAGATAAACTACCTAATAAAAAAGAACATACAAAGCAATCAGCTACAGTTCACTTAATGGAAGAAATTGGAGAAATAGCAAGACAAGTCACAAGTGAGTATCATCGTCCTGAAAAATTTGATAAAAATAATTTAGGTGAGGAATTGGCAGATGTAATTATGTTTATTGTTGTTCTGGCTAAATTATATGAAATTGATATTTCTAATGAACTTAAAGATAGTCTTGGAAGATTGGATGAAAAGATTAAGAAATTGAAAATGGAAGAAAATAGTTAATTTTTACATAATCATTACCTTTTTATAGATTTAATCTAATTCTAATTTTTATGGGATGGCTTGATTTTTTTAAGAGTGAAATAGAGGAAGAACCTAAAAAAGTATCACTTAGTGAAACTGATGAACTTCTTAAAAGTGAATTAAATAAGGAAGAAAAGAAAGTTTCAAGTATTAAAGAGAAAGTAAATGAAAAGACAGGTGAATTTGTTTCTAAACTTAATGAGCAAATAGAAATTTTAGGCTTAATTGATCTTAAGAAGAGTAAACAGCATGAAAGAGTAAAATCAATAACGCTTCATAATCTTAAAGAATATAGTGTTGAACTTGAAAAATTAATAACAAATCTTGAGAATGTAGACCATAGTAAAAATATTCATTCTTATTTTAAGGAAATTAAATTAGTTATGGATAAATTTGTTAAAGGTTCTCGTAAAAAGCTTGAAAAGGCTAGTACGTTAATAGGAAAAGAACTTGGTGAAACTGAAGAGATTATTAGGGGATATTATAAGAATGTTGATGGAGTTGCTAAGAAGAATAACGGAACTATTTCTAGAATAAAAAACATAGCTAAAGTAGGAAATATGCAAGAATCATTACTTGATATGGGAAAAGTAGAAAATGAAATGAATAAGGTTGTTTCTAATTTAAAGAAAGAAAAGAAAGAAACTAAAAAAGAGATAATAAAGAAAGAGGAAGAACTTAGTTTGTTTAAAGAAAGTAAAGAGTTTAAAGATGAAGTTAAAACTAAAGAGAATATTAATATTGATAAGGATAATTTGAATAAAGATATTTTTAGTATAAAAGAGAAGATTGATATTAAATCTTTATTAAATAAATTTCATAGTGTTGAGAAAGATAGGGAATTATTAAAGAATTATCGTAGTGATTTTATAAGTACTTTAGAGAATGATTCTACTCTTGAAATTTTAGGCATGGTTAGTGATGAAGTTGGTAATGAGTTGAAGAGAATAAAAGAGAAAAATATTAGTTTGAAAGAGGATGTTTCTTTTAAATTACATGGTGAAGTTAATGCTTTAGAAGAGGTATTAAGGAAAAATAGTTCTGAAATTAATGATATCGACAATAGAATTGAAGAGGAAAATAAGAAATTAAATAAATTTAATGAAAAAAGTGAAGTTGTTCAGAAAGAAAGAATTGAAATGATTAAAGACGTTTTAAATGTTGAAATTGTTTAAAATTTTAGGTAGTTTTATAAATTTTTTTAGCATTAATTTAATATGAGACCTATTAGATCCAAGAAAAATACATCTGGAAAACTATTTAGAACGACTGAATTTTCAAGATTAGTTGCAAAAGCTGAAAGACAATTTTCACTTGGCGCAAGAAATTTAACAACTGATACTACAAATACTAAAAAAATAGATAGATTTGCAACTGGAATGAGATATCTTGAAAGAGCAAAGGCACATAGAAGTGATCTTAAATCAAATATTCCTACAAGTGTTAGACAGTATCTTAATAATTCTGCTTATTCATTTTATTTTAATGGATTAAAAAAAAGTGGAATTGAAATTTTGCCTGATTCATATTAATTCTTTCAAAGAAACTAATTTTTCTTTACCAGTTTTCATATCTTTTATTTTTACTTTCTTTTGTTTTACTTCATTCTCACCAACAAATACTACCTTAGTAACATTCTTAGAATTTGCAAAATCTAGCGCTTTAGATATTTTTGCAGATGATAGATAAACAATATTATTTTCTCTTAATTTTTCAGCAATTTCTATAGCTTTTTCATCTTGGGAAATAGATAAAACTAAGAATTTCTCTTTTGAATTAATTTTAACTAAAGAAGATAATCTATCTAAGCCAAAAGATATTCCTGTAGATTGAATATTATTAAAGATATAACTCCCACCTGCAGTGATAGTTTCTTTCATTTTTTTAGTTTTAACTTCAAATACTGAGCCATTGTAGTAAGATAGGCCACGAGCAAGAGTTGGAAGAAATTTAACTTTAACATTGTATAATTTACAATATTTTTGTAATTCTAATATTTCGCTGTAGGAATCATATTGTTTATAATCATTATTTAAAATTTTCAAGATAGACTCTGCTTTGTATTTTTTTAAATTGTTAATAATATCTGCTTCAGGAATTTTATCTAATTTATCAATTTCTCTAATTACTCCTTCAAAATCTTTTTCATTAATATTATTTTTAGTTAGGATTTCATTTAATAATTTTCTATTGTTAATAAATATAGTAAAGGATAATTCTAATTCATTTAAGATATTATTAGTAATAGATAATATTTCAGCTTCATCTTTAATAGATGATTTAATTGTGTCAATATCACACTGAGTAAATTGTCTAAATCTATTTCCAGAAATAGGTTCATCTCTAAATACAGGACCTATATTATATCTTTTATATGGGAGTTTCTGGTCTTTCATTAGTCTTTTTAGGGAAAATGTAAGCTCATAACGTAAAGCCAAATCTCTTTTACCTTTATCATTTAATTTAAAGATGTCAGATACAGCCTCATCTTGGGGATTATCTCCTTGTACAAATTCTTTATATTCGATTATTGGAGTTTCAGCTGCTTCAAAACCATATTTTGAAAAGTTTTTAACTAGAACAGATCTAACAAATTCTCTTTTTTCTGCTTGTTCCCCTGTAAAATCCTTAAATCCTTTTACTGTATCCATTTTTTGCCTTCTTTGAAATATTCTTTTTACTATTTAAAGATAATGTGCTTATTATTTTTAGATATATTTTTGTCGCTTTTTTCAAATCTGATTTTTTTATTTTTTCTTTATCTGAATGTGCTAATGATGGATTTCCAGGGCCTAGAACTATTGTTTTTGCTTTTTTATTCCAAAAATACATTTCAGTAAAATAGGAAACTGAAATTTCTTTATAATTTTTAATGAAAGTTTTTGTGTTAATTGGATTGTAGCTATAAAGAATTTTTTTGGGAATAGTATCTAGTAATTCTAGTATGTTAGTATTGTTCACAGTTGTTCTTAGTTCTATTATAGCTTCGGCGTAGTTAGGGACTGTATTTATGGAAGATCCGCCTTGTATTTTACCAACGTTTAAGGTAGTTCCACTAGGAAAATTTATTTTGTTTAATTTTGATAAAATTTCTATTAATCTATTAATTGCAGATATTCCTTTTTCTGGAGTTGAACCATGTGCTGCTTTTCCTTTACAAATTATTTTTACACCTAACAATCCTTTTTGTTTGTTAATAACCTTGAAATTGGTTGGTTCACCTATAATTACATATTTTGGGTTAACTAATGAAAGTGCTTTTTTTATTCCTGAAAAATTAGTTTCTTCTTCTACATCAAATAATAATCCAAAATTAGTTAATTTTTGTTCTATTGCTTGTTCTGCAGCAACTATCATGCATGCTAAGGGGCCTTTTGCATCACATGCTCCTCTACCATACAGATAATTTTTATCTTCTTTCACATTTAGTTGATTTGGAACTGTATCTAGGTGTATGTTTAAAATTAAATTGGGATCACCTACATATGCTAAGATATTGAAGTTATTGTTAACTTTTTGAATTTTTATTTTGAAGTTTTTCTTTAATCTTTTTACTATGTAATTTCCTAGTTTTGATTCATCCCCTGAAGGAGAGGGAATCTTTAATAGATTCCTCGCTAAATTTATTGTTTTCATTTTAATTTTCTCCTTAAATAAATTCTTTCTGGGTATTCTGGGTCGTAGATTGTATTCTCTTCTATTTTTACAGGATAAAATCCAAGTTTTTTAAATAAAGTCATAGAAGATGTATTTCTTTCGTCTGTTCTTAGAATTACTTCTGCAAAATTTGGTGTTGCAATTTTTAAGTATTCTAATCCTAATAGGGTCCCAATACCCTTTGTTCTTTTGTTACTTAAAACTGCTATTTCATCCATGTAACTTGCATTGTTAGTTATTCCCGATAGAAATGGAAATTTTTCTAAAGGTAATGAATAACCCCATGCAAATCCTAGTAAAGAAGTTTTTTCTGCTACAAGAATTATTGGAGATTCTTGTTGTAATGCAAATTCTAAGTCTTCTTGTACTTGTTCTTGTGTCCAGGTTTCGTTCCAAGGTGGTTCAGAAAAAGCTAATTGATATAGTTCAATTAGTTGTTTTAAGTCACTTTCTTTATATGGTCTTACAGTGAATACGACCAGCACTTATTTGTGCATTATCCTTTGATCTCATTTTAATTTCTCCTTTCAGATTTCTGTTTGAATATAAACTAACAATGAATTAAATCACCTCTGTAATTAAAACGGCATGGGAGAATCGAACCCCCGTCACAGGTGCCACAGACCTGTATCATAACCACTAGACCAATGCCGTCATATTTTAAAACATTAGAGTAAGAACTATTGAAGATGAACACGATCAGCACAATACTGTGCCTTAGCCTCTAATGTATTTTTCATAATAATATAATAAAATAAGTATAATTTAAATGTTTCTATTTAGGGTAATGCTGCTTCACCATCATCTATTCTTTCAGCTAAATCTCTTAATGATTCTAAAGTATTTGGACTATTTGGATCTATTGTTGTTGCTCTTAATTTTCTTAGAGCCTTATCTTTTATTTGTCTAATACGTTCTCTACTAAGTTTATGGCTTTTTCCAATGCTTTCTAATGTTTCTTTAGGGTTTCCATTTAATCCAAAAAATCTTTCTAAAATCTCTAATTCTCTTGGTTTCTCATCGTTTTTAGTTACCCACTTATATTGTGTTACCAGTTCTATAATTGATGCTTTTGCTCTTTCCCCATCTACTACTTCAGGGGATGTGTTGGGATCTTTAAGGAGATATATTATTTCTTCTTCATTTCCATAATTTCCTATAGGTAGATTTAAGGAACTAAATCCATCTGCAGTTGATATTAATAATTCTGTTGCCTCTACATCTATTTCAGTTTCTCTTGCTAATTCTTCTAAAATTGGTTCTCTTCCTAATTGCTGTGTTAATCTTTTTTTTAGATCATCTAATGCTCTAATGTCTTTTCTTTTTTGAGGTGTCAATCTTATTGGTTTTCCAGTATATGTTATTGCTTCCCTTATTGCCTTTTTCACATACCAGACTGCATAAGATACGAATTTAAAGCCCAGTGTTTCATCATATCTGTTTGCTGCCTTTACCATTCCTAGGTTCCCTTCTTGAATTAATTCTTCTAATCCTACTCCGTTATGTTGATATCTTTTTGCTATAGAAATGACAAATCTGAGATTTGATTGAACTAATTTATCTCTAGCTTCTGGATCATTTTCTTCCCTTGCCCTTCTTCCAAGTTCTATTTCTTCTTTTCTTGTTATAGGGGGATATTTATTAGCTGAATTTACTAAGAATTGGACTATACTAATTGGTTCTGGATCCTTATATGGTGTTTTCATCATTTTTTTATGCTAATGCGGCAGCTAATTCAATTTTTTCTTTTGGTGTAATAGATTGCCTAAGTTTTGCTAATCCCTGTTCTTTTAATTGTCTTGTTCTTTCTCTTGTAATTCCAAAACTTGCACCTATTAGTTTTAATGAGTCAGGGTCTCTTAATTCACCTATCCCAAAATGTCTAAGTAAAATTTCACTAATTCGTTCATCCCCCATATTCTCGACTATTTGTGAAAGGATGGTAACAGCTTGTTTTCTTTTTTCTGATGTTACATCATGCGCTGGATTTGGTAAAACACTTAATAGATTTCTACCTTTATTCTCATCATCATATGGTTTATCTAGGGATTTAGTATTATTTCGAGCAAATATTACATCTTTTACTGTTTTAAGAGGGATGCCGCTTAAATCTGTTATTTCTTCTAAGTCAGGTTCTCTGCCTAAAATTTGTGTTAATAATTCTTCTTGTTTAATTACTTTTTTTGCATCATGGATGAAATTACCAGGTTCCCTAACTGTTTTTCTATTTATTTTTAATTCATCAAAGATTGTACCGATTATATGTACTTTTGCAAAAGATACGAATTTGTAAGGTTCTCTTCCATCCCTGATACCTGCATCAATATCATATTTTTGTGCAGCATTAGTAAGTCCAATATATGCTGATTGAATTAAATCTGGAAATTCAACACCCAATTTTCTATATTTCTTTGCTAGGGAAATTGCATATTGTAAATTATGAAGAACTAATGTAGATATATCTTCAGGTCTTCTATGGTCTTTTATTCTTCTAGTTAAGGTACGTTCTTTTTCTACAGTTAAAGTAGGATACTTATTTGCTTGTTCAATAAAATAATCAACAATAGGATCACATTTTTGTGTTGGGGATGAATTTCTAGTATAATTTGTTTTTTCTGCCATTTTAACTACTTAGAAATAGTTTCATTTTTGTTTTATAAGAGTTTCTAAATTTTAAACACAATTAAAGGAACAAGCATTTCTTCCTTGCTTAATCCACCATGATGACTAACGTGCAAACCTTTTTTTTCATTTAATAATTTATCTTTTAGAATATAATTATCTTTCATGATTAGTACATAATCACCAATTCGATCTAATAATTTTTCATTTTCATTAAATAATCCAAAATATCCTTTTTTGATTAAATCAATGCTTTTATGTAATTCACAATATTTTTTGAATTTAGTTTTAACATATTTTTCAAATTGTGCTGTTTTAGAAGGATGAACATAACAATAACTAACTTTAGATTCACCACATAATGGAAGGGTTAAACATTCCTTTAATTTTGGATGATCTTCTAAATTTATTCTATTTTTTTTAGGTGTATCAATTAAGCCATGATCTGCAGTTATAATTACTGTTGTATTTGTTCCTTGGATTTTTTTGATAAATTCTTCTATTTTTTTATCTAATAATTTAAAATGTGAGAGTGTTTCTTTACTGTTAGCTCCAAAATCATGACTTAAACCATCAAAGAATGGCCAATAAGCGTAAATATATTTTCTTTTATTTTTATTAATAGCTTTTTTTATTTGTGAGAGAAACCCACCTATTGTATTGTAACCTAGTTTTTTTGCTTTTTTTGAATTATTACTAGTAAATTTTGAATTTATTATTCTAGATGGCATGATTAAATAAGAGTCTACCTTAATTTTTTCAAAAATACTTGTTGAAGATAATACATCTTTTACATCTATTATTGTTATTGGTTTTTTATCTGCTCTTGAAACAAATGGTAAACTTAATGAGATTTGTCCAATTTCTTTTAAATACAAAAACCATCCAGTGAAAGCATGTTGTTTAGGTGCTTCAGCTGTTATGAAAGTAGTTATTGCTGCTGATGTTGCTGAAGGAAATACTGTTGTTAATTTTGATTTTATGTTTTTTGCAAGAAAACTATTTTTTTGTTTTTTTAAATATTCATAACCCAAACCATCTAGAACTATTAAAACTACATTTTTTGATGATTTTAATTCTTTAGATGTTAATGATGATAATTCACTATATTTATGAGGATAATTAAAATTTCTAGTTATAGAACTAAGTAGGTTTACAATACTGTTTTTATAATTTGGAAGTACCATATGATATATTTAAAATTTGATTATATAAATTTTTTTAAGAAGGTGGTGCATAAATCTTTTGTATTTTAAATGATTTATAGATAGACTCTAATACATCAGTACCTGCATAACCTGCTAGTAAGCTTAATCTGTAATCATAATCAAATAATACACCTACAAATACACCAACAATAACTGCTGCTATAATTGTGATTAACCAATAATTGAAAATTAGTTTCTCTTTTTTTGACATTGCTTTTAACAATCCAACAATACCACGTGTTAATCCACCTATTCCGCCTAAAATTGCAGCTGAAATTATTATGTTCATTATTTTAAATATAGATATAGTAGTATATAAAGTTTTTTTAATTACTTATTTTGTCATTTGTCATGGAAGAGGAAAGTAAACTTAATATTTCTGAATGTTTAAGGATGGATTTAGCTGAAATCTTAAAATTAACTACTGTTGATGTTTCAATTCAATTGGGTGATTTATTAGTCGATTATGTTGCAGCATTAGGTAGAGGGGATTGGGATTACCTTGAAAATAATTTAGGCATTGTTTTAGCTTTAATGCCTGAGGAGATGAGGAAAGATCCAAGAATATTTCCAAATATACGAATGGTTGCAAATACTCTTTCTGATTATGTTATGGCTGATGATCAAGGAAGTATTGGTGAATTTTATGGTGTTGCTAGAGGTTTAAGGGATAGAGGAATGTGTTATTTTGATGAAAGAGTTTTAGATTAACTTTTTAAAATGCTATTTTTTTTGTAAACTATGGTTAGAAATAATAAAATTTTAAAATGTATAGATTTTACTATCTTTAAGACAAAAGCAGTTTTAAATCGGACAAAAGAAGTTGTACATAATACTTGTGAGGTTCCTAAACAAATAATTGTTTACAATAATATGGGGAGAACAATTGTTAGAGAATCAGATTATGGTAATGGGAATGTAGTTGAGAATCACGAGTATATGAATGCTACTATATTGTTTGATGGAGTTACTTTAGGTAGTTTATCTTTTGTAGCTACTAAATCTTTTGTTGCTGGTGGTGTTGGATTTATAGTAGGCATAGGATATGGATCTTATGCAACTAATTGGTTAAGTAAAAGAAATAGAAAATTTTAATTAAATGAAACTTGTGGTACTTCTTGTGTACCTTCTTCAATTTCAAAATATTCTCTTTGATCAAATCCAAACATATTTGCGAATATATTTGCTGGGAATTTTCTTACTTTAGTGTTTAATGAACGAACAGCATCATTATATCTTTGACGTTCTACTGAAACTCTGTTTTCTGTACCTTCTAATTGTGCTTGGAAAGTTTCAAAGTTTTGAGTTGCTTTTAATTGTGGATAATTTTCTACATTAATGTTTAATCCTGAGAATTTTGTTGCTACAGCATCTACTTGTTGAGCTGCCGCTATTTGTTCTTGTTGAGTTGAAGCTGAGTCCCAAGCTTGTTTAGCTGTTGTTGCTTGAGTTCTTAATGCTGCTATTTCAGTTTGTGTATTTGATTCAAAATCTGCAGCTCCTTGAACAGTTGCTATTAAATTAGGAATTAGATCAGCTCTTCGTTGATATTGATTTTCTACTTGAGCCCATGCATTGTTAATTGATTCATCCATATTTACTAATGAATTATAAGTTGATATTGGATAGATAACTATTATTAAAACTAATAAGGCGATTATTCCCCATTTTAAATATGTTTTTTGTTGTTTATCCATGTTAATATTTTAATTTGGTTGTATTTAAAGTTTATTGATAAGTGTATACTGTACTATCTATTTACCGGACAAACACCTTTGCAATTTTTATAAATAAGTTTTACTTATTAATTTAGTGACTAGTCTTAAATTTAGAGATAAGAAGGGTAAATTCGTTAAAGGTATAATCCCTTGGAATAAGGGAAAAATTGATGTGTATACTAAAGAAATGCTTACACGTATTTCTAATGGGACTAAAAAATCTTTATTAAATCTACAAATTAGAGAAAAGATAAAGAAAACTCAATTCAAAAAGGGTAATCTACCTTGGAATAAAGGAATAGATTGGTTAGAGATGAGGGGTGATAATCATCCATTTAGAAGAAATCCTAATCTTATTAAAAAAATACAATCTAATCCTAATGTTATTAAAAATCAATTTAAGAAAGGAATTAAACCATGGAATAAGGGTAAGAAAAATGTGTATTCTGATGAAGTGTTGAAAAAAATAAAGAAAGCTAGGTTACTTCAAATTTTTCCTAAAAAAGATACAAAAATTGAAATGATGATGCAACGAGAATTAAAAAGAAGAAAAATTAAATTTAAAATTCACGATTCTCTATTTGATTTTTGTCAACCAGATATACTTATTCCTAAATTTAATCTTGCTATTTTTTGTGATGGGGATTATTGGCATGTTAATCCTATTTGGTTGAAAAATCGAAGAAAAAAAGAGTTAACCAAAGCACAATTAAATAATATCAAAAGAGATAAGGATCAAAATATTTTTTTAAAGAAAAAAGGTTGGATTGTTTTAAGATTTTGGGAAACTGATATTTTATGTGATGTTGAATCTTGTGTGAGCAAAATTGAAAAATTTTTACCACTTACCGCCAAATCCTCCTCCGCCTCCAGCTCCTCCACCAAAGCCTCCAAGTCCACCTGAACCACCAAAGCCACCACTACCCCTTCCTAATCCAGCTCCAAGGATCATAGGTAAGAATCCAACACGACCACCTTTTTTAGAGGATAATAAAAATAATATTATTAAGAATATTAAATAGGGTAGATATGAATTATAATTGTTTACATTATAATTACTTTGAAATTTGGAAGTAACTTCTTCATTTCCTACTAAAAATGCACTTATTACAAGTAAAGATTCTTGCAAGCCTTTTCCATATTGTTCTTGCCCGAAATTTTCAATAAAAGTAGTATCTGTTATTTTTTTAACCGTTGCATCAGGCAATGTACCTTCTAGGCCATAACCAGTTTCTATTCTAAATTCTCTTTTTTCAGGAGAAACAATAATTAATAGTCCATTATCAAGATCTTTTTTACCAATACCAGTCTGCTCAAAAGTTTCTATTGCGAAACTATTAATTTCTTCATAATCGTTAGTTGTTATTATAGCAATTTCTACTGTTGTGTTTTTATCAATTTCTTGAATAATGGAATTTAGAATAGCTTCTTCTTGATCTGTTAAGATGTTTGCATCATCTGTTACTTGTTGGGTTAGAGTTAATGCAGAAGCTGATAGTGTTAATAATAAGAATATTAAAATAAAATTTAACTTTTTCATAAATACTGTTTTATTTTATAGTTTTTAAGATTTTTCTAGCTTTGAGAAGTTAATTCTGAAAAATTTAGAATATAAGTATACTCTAATTCTTCAAAGATTGGAGAGTAATAAAGTTCATGTTTTCCTTCATCATATGTTTCTTCAAATTTTTCTCCATTATGTGTTCCTTTAAGGATTACATTGCTTAAATTTAAATTTTTAGGAATTAATGCAACACCCCAAATTGAACTATCTATTAATTTATTATCATAGTATAATTCAGCATTAAATGTATTTCCAAATTCATCTTCTAGATATACGGTATAACTGTCTTCATTGTAAACTTCAACAATTGAAACTAAGAAAACTATGCCGTAAATAGCTAGTAATATCGTTGTTAGAACTATAATATCTTTTTTTCTTGCTTTTACTATTTTGTAAGTGTTTTTAACACGTTCTGAAGTATTTATGTAAATGAATGCTAAGGCACCGTATGCTAGACCAGTTATACCATTTGATGGGCCATCCATAAAAATTCCAAGGAAGCTGTAAATTATATAATAAACAAAAAATATTTTAGTTATTAAAATCGCATTTTCTTTTTTTGTTAATAATACATAAGCGGTGTATAAAGCAAAAATGAAGTATACTGCAGTTTCTAAGATTATTGAGATTGTTAAGGGTTCTTCTAATATTTTATTAGAAAAATAAGTAACAATAGGTGTTAGAACTGCTGAAAGAATTATGAGTACTATAATGAAGAGTAAAAATCCTTTTGTTCCTTTTAGTTTTTTCATTCTACATAAATTCCTGGTTTACCTGGTTTAGCTTTTTGAGACTTATTTTCTGGATCGTGTTTTTTAGGATCATTAACTAAAAATACTTTTACCTCTTTATGTACTCTTTTTGAAATTTCTTCTTCATTAAAGTTTTCTAAATCTTTTGGAATTATATACAAGTAAACTGTAGAAGCTTCTTTACCTTTTTCTTTTATAATGTTTAACACATTTAAGATATCTGAAATAGTATTTTCTAATGATCTTTCTATAAATTCAAATTTTTTATTCATTTTAGATTCATCAAATTTTGGCCAGGACTCTAAGGAGATTAGAGATTTATTTCCAATTTTACTCCAAAATTCTTCTGCTAAGTGGGGGCAAAATGGTGATAATAATTTTAGGAATGATTCTAAATCTTTTTTATCTATTTCAGCTTCAAAAGAATCAAATAATTCTCTAATTTTTATTACAGCCAGGTTATATTCAAAATTTTCTATTTTTTTAGATACATCTTTTATTGTTAAATGCAATTTACTCTGTAATTTTTCAGAAGATTTTGATATTTTTACATTGTTCATGTAATCAAAAACTTTTTTTATAAATCTTAATGAGCCCTGCACACCTTTTACATCCCAATTAAGATCTTTATCAGGGGATGCAATTGATACTAAAAATAACCTAGCAGTATCTATTCCATATTCTTTTGAGACAGTTTCTGGAAGAACAATATTGCCTAGAGACTTTGACATTTTTCTTCCATCTTCTGCATGTAACATGCCTTGATTAAATAAAGAAGTGAAAGGTTCATCTATATCTACTAATTCTAAATCCCTAAGTACTTTAGTGAAGAATCTCGCATAAATTAGGTGCATGCAAGCATGTTCTGCTCCGCCAATGTATTTGTTAACAGGCATCCAATAATTTACTTTTTTTCTATCAAATGGTTTTTTTGAATTTTCATTATCACAATACCTTAAGAAATACCATGATGAATCAAAGAAAGTGTCCATTGTGTCTGTTTCTCTTTTAGCATCTTTACTACATTTAGGACATTTAACATTTAGAAATTCTTTATTTGTAGCTAGAGGATTACCTTTTCCAAATTTAACCTTTTCTGGAAGAATAACTGGAAGATCTTTTTCAGGAACTGGAACTATTCCACAATCATTACAATAAACTATTGGAATTGGTGTTCCCCAATATCTTTGTCTAGAAACTAACCAGTCTCTTAATTTATAATTGATTACTTTTTTACCATAATTGTTTTTTTCTATCCAATTAGCTATTTTAGGTAGAGCTTCTCTATTTTTCATACCTGAAAATTCTCCTGAATCAAATAGGATTCCATCATCTGTGAATGCTTCATTGATATATCTTGGATCTTTTGGATGACCATCAGAACTAATAACAAATTTTAATGGAATTTTGTATTTCTCTGCAAATTTAAAATCTCTTTTATCATGGGCATCACACATCACTATGCCTGAACCATACATTAAAGCAAAGTTAGCAGTATAAATTGGAATTTTTTCATCGTTTACTGGATTAATTGCATATTTTCCTAAGAAAACTCCTTCTTTTTCTTTTTCTGCATTTTCACGATCTATTGCTGTTTGTTTTTTTGTTTTTTCTATGAATTTTTTTGTAGCAGTTTCATATTTTGTCCCCTTTACTAATTCTAATACTAATGGATTTTCTGGTGCGATTGCCAAGAAAGTAACACTGTAGATAGTATCACATCTAGTGGTATAGGATGGAAGTAACGTATCTGAATTTTCTAATTTAAAATTAATTTCTACTCCGTGAGATTTACCTATCCAATTTTTTTGCATAAATTTTATACGATTTGGCCAATCAAGTTTTTGAATATCATCATGTAATTCACCGGCATATGCTGTTGTTTTTATAGACCATTGATCTAATTTTTTTATTTCAATTTCTGTATCTTCATGACGCCAACATTTTCCATCGTGTACTTGTTCATTTGCTAGTACTGTGTTACATTTAGAACACCAATTTGCTGATGATTCCTTTCTATAAATTAATCCTTTTTCTAAAAATTTAAGAAAGAAATATTGATTCCATTTGTAATATTTAGGTTCACAAGTTATAACTAGTTTAGACCAATCATAGGATAATCCAAGGGACTTTTGCTGAGAAATAAAGTTTTTTATAGATTTTTTAGTATATGAAGAAGGATGTTCTTTTGCTTTTATTGCAGCGTTTTCAGCAGGTAGACCAAAAGCATCATAACCAGCAGGATACATCACATTAAAATTATTCATTCTTTTATATCTTGCAAAAATATCGCCAATAGTGTAATTAAATGCATGACCCATATGTAGTCCTGCTCCTGAAGGGTATGGGAACATTTCTAGTACATAGCATTTTTCTTTTTTTGATGAGAATGATTTAAATGCTTGTTTTTCTTCCCAAACTTTTTGCCATTTTTCCTCTATTTTTTTAAAATTAATATCAGTCATGGTTTTTTTAGTTAAAGGTATAATTTAAAACTTTTTGTTTAGTGTTAATATCATGTTAAGGGTGATTTTAGGAATAATTGGTTTAATATTATCTTTTTTAATATTTTATAGTAAAGAGAGGAATAAAAAATTAATATGTTTTATTGGAAAAGATTGTAATAAAGTCATCCATAGCAAGTATGCTAGAACATTTGGATTAAGGAATGAAATAATTGGAATGATTTTTTATTTACTTGTTATCATTAATGTACCTTATCTCTGGGTAATTAGTTTAGTTGCTTTAGTAAGTTCAATTTATTTATTTATTATTCAAGTGTTTAAACTAAAAGAATATTGTGATTATTGTATTTTAACTGGAATAATTAATTTAGGTATATTTCTACTAGTTTAATGTGAAAATATTTGTGTGATTTAACTAGTAGTATCTTTTATTGGACTTGGAATTTCTGAGGAAAAATGTTCTTGACAATAACCTACTAATGTCCTCTTTTCTGGTTCATCCGGTCTTGCCCTTACAAAAAATCTTGAACTTGATAGACTGGAAATACTAGTTGTGAAATGATGTGAATATCCTTTGAAATTTTTCTGACATAGTTCCTCTAAATTTGTTCTAGCTTTTTCATCTTGTGATTTAAATCTTGAATCCCTGGTTAATACTTCCATTGCTATTCCTAATTTGTCCACATCTTTTAGGCTTAATGGTGTATCCCTTAATCTTTCAACTTTGCTTCTTATTGCAAGTAACCTTGAGGGAATAGTTTTGTAAATTTCAATATTTTGATTAACTCTAGTTCCTTGATTATCAGTTATTACTGCAACCTGACCAATTTTTGAAACTATTCCATTATTAGTTGCTATTCTGTAAATTTCATCTACAATTTGATTTCTGTTAGATATTGTTTCGATTCTATCTTTTTCTGGTTGTTTAAGTGATGTGAAATTATCTGATTTAGTTAAATCTATTTGATTATGCCTATAGAATGTAATGTCTCTTAATTGTTGTAAACCATCTTGTGCTTGAGTAACTAATTCTCTTAATTCTTTTGATTTTTGAGCCTTGTGGATTTTACCTTGTTCCACTTCATAACCAAGAGTTCTTATAACTTCATTAAGACCATAAATGAATTCTTTAGCTCTTTCTTGGGGACTTACTCCATTTCCATAAAAAAATCCAGATTCATTAAATCCATCTGAAACTAAAGAACCAATAATTCCCATTTGATCTTCTATTCTTGTATTTAACTCTCTAAATCTTGTTTCTAACCTTTGCCTACTATGTTTCCCATTTAATCCAGGATTAATTAATTCAGAAAAATATTCAATGGATGGAGGATCATACTGTTTTGGTTTTTGAAGAGGTATTATCATGATTTATAGTAAATCATAAAACTTTTAAAATTTGGGGTTAAGATTATAATAACAAAATCACTTTATTATATCAAATATTTTTTCAACTGGTCTTCCTAGATACACTTTATCGTCCTTTATTATGATTGGTCGTTGAATTAGATCAGGATGTTGAATCATTAAATCAATTAATTCATCGTTTGTGTAGTGCTGTTTGTTTAAATTTAGTTCTTTGAATATTTTTTCATTTCTTCTTAATAATTCATAAGGTCTTAGATTAAGTTTTTCTAATAAATCTTTAAGTTCTTCTTTGGTAAACGGAGTTTCGAAGTAATTAACATCTTCAAAATTTATTTTTTTATCTTTTAAAATATTTAGAACTTTTCTACAAGTTGTACACGTTGGTTTTACGTAGATTTTCATACTAATTTTAAATCTCCCGTTAAATTATCTAGTTTGTCTTCATTGGCTGGGCCAATTGCTAAACAGGTTGTTGTGTGGGTATCAAAATAAGTTTTTCCAGCATCTGTTATTAATGCTGTGGTAATGTTCGAATCTTTTGCTAATTGTAAATAACTTAATAATTCTTTTTTATCTTGAACTTTTAAGATAATTTTTTTCATACCTTGTTTACGCCATTCTTTTATTTTTTCTTTATCTGATCTTAGGGTAGCTTCTACAGATGCATGTGCAACCTGAGTTGCTAATTTACCTTTTGGCATTTTTAGATCTTGTCTAATTAAAATAACTTGTTTCATCTTACTATTGTTAATTTATATGAATTCATTTCATCTATGTTGTCTATTTTAAAGATATCATAATCTTTAACTTCTCCTTTATCTATTTTGTCATCAAAGTAATAAACTGTTTTTCCAATTGGTTGGTTATTATGATTAAAGAATTCAACTACTATTTTTGCATCTTGAGTTTCATTTAATACATTTCTTATTTTTCCTTCAATGTGGAACCATCCACGATCATCTAGATAATCTTCTTGCTCAAAAATTACAAATCCATTTATTACTTCACTGCTGTAATCTCCATATGTATACAATGTATAACCTGAAACTGTTAGAAGTATTGTTGCCATAATTATGAACAAATAGAGTTTTTTCATATGATGATTATAACTTTAATATTTATATTATTTACCTTTAATGAGGATATCTGCTTGTGTTGATAACATTAAAATAAACATTTTGCCAAATAATGGCAGTTAATAGATATGCTGATGTTTTTATTCCACTTATTCCTGTACCATCTGTTGCAAATAAAATTGATGGAACTTCATGTGTTGAAAAAGATGTTGCTTCATTAGGATCATCAGTTATTAACATTGCTTCTGTTGTAGGAACTCCAGATCCATCTAAAAATTCAATTAAACCTTGATTTAATTTAGGTCTTGGAACTACTTTATCTCCTATTCCCTTTTCAGAAGCCCATTTTTCTATTGTAGCTTTATGTTTTAATTGTTCTTCTGTAGAAATTAAGAAGTAAATTTTTGCACCCTGTTCTCTAAATGATTTTAACATGTTAGTGACTTCAGTACTATTTCTAAATCTGGTTTTTTCGGGGTCTTCATAGGGCAAGTACCCTTCAAGTGTTGATAAATCCATTAAAATATATCTTCTAGGTAATGGAATTCTATCTTCACAAGTAATATCTGTGGCTCTAACTGATTCTTCAAGATTTGATTGATCTGTAGCTTTCATTATTAAACTTGATCCTCTATTGATTTACTAACTACAGTTCTTCTATTTTTATTAGTACTCCATTCACTTTCTTCTTTCATTCCTAATGCACTTATACTTCCACCTGTACAAATTCTATCTATTACTTCAGCTAAATAGGGTGCGATAGATAGGACTTCCACTCTTTCACTACTTGCTATTTGGGTATTTGGCACTGTATCTAGTACTACTAAGGGATCTATTCTTGAATCTACATTACCTATTCCTTTAGTAAATAATCCATGAGAAAAATATCCTGCAACTTGAATTGCTCCTTGATTGTATATTAATTTAGTTATATCATTTGCAGTTCCGCCTGTCCCTAATTCATCATCTACTACAATTGCTATTTTATCTTTAAAATCGTAATCAATTCTTATTTCTTTTACCTTTCCAGAAGAATCTCTAAATTTTAATCCATTTGTATGGGGTACTTCTATTCTAGTACCTGTTCTCATTTCAATTATATCTTCTGCTCTAGCAGAAAATGCTCTTGCTCTTTTGGTTCCACCATCATCTGGACTGACTATTACTGCATTTTCTAATAATCCGGCATCATGAAAATATTCAACTGCAATAGGGAATGAGTCCAAGTTATCAAAAGCAGTTATGGGTGGTTGTAGGAAACTTCCAATTATTCCTCTGTTATGTATATCTATTGTAACTATTCTATTTCCATAATCTCTTATTTCCTTTGCTACAGCAGCTGCACCTACAGATGTTCTTTCTACATTCATCTGATCACTTCTTGATAATTTGAATTTAGGCAAAATGAATGTAGTTTCTTTTCCGGATGAAGCACCAATAACTTGTCCGACTAATGTGAGTTCAGTATACCATGAAGGTGTAAATTTACAAGCATCATGAATAAATACGCAATGTTTACCTCTAACACTTTTGGGTAGGTGTACTTCTAAATCAGTATCCTCAAAATATTTTATGTTAACTTCACCAAATTCATAACCTGAATCAATAGCATGCAATGATTCATAAACTCTTTTTGCAAAATCATAATTATAACTACCTGTAAAATCTGTTCTTCCTGTGAAAGGATTAGTGTTTGGGTCTGCTAGAATGATTGTATGGCCTTCACCGTTACGAGCTATATTTTTTGTCATATTATTTTTAAAAATTTTTCATTTATATGCTCTATTATATAGGAAAGTATAGTTATTAACTAGAATATAGGATAGTATAATTAAGATAATATATCTTAGAGTGTAGTAATGTTTTTTAACTTTCCAAACTTTAATATTTGATTGTTTTCAGTGATATAAACTTTAAAATCATCAAAATATTTTATTAAGGTTGATAATGGTTTAGATTTTGAAATATCAGAGCCTTGGGCAATGAAATGGAAGTGGGGAATTATTAGTAAATTAGAATTTTATTCAAATAAAGCTTTGTATTTTTCATAACCTTCTTTTTCTAAATCATCTTTTGGTATGAATCTTAATGATGCTGAATTAAGACAATATCTTTTTCCTGTTGGTTTAGGACCGTCATTAAATATATGGCCTAAATGTGAATCAGCGTACTTACTTTTAACTTCTGTTCTTGGTAAAATTAATTTATAATCTTTTCTCTCTATTATATTTTCTGATTCTAATGGTTTGGTAAATGAAGGCCAACCTGTTCCAGATTTATACTTGTCTAATGAACTGAATAATGGTTCACCTGAGATTATATCAACATAAATTCCTTCTTTTTCATTATCCCAGTATTCATTATCAAATGCTTGTTCAGTCCCTTCTTCCTGGGTTACTTTATATTGCAGAGGTGATAACATTTTTTTTAATTCTTCTTTTGAAGGAATGGTGTACTCTTCTTTAGGTATTGTTCTATTGTCTTTCCATGTTTCCTTTAGGAATGAATCTCTGCCTGAAAAATACCTGTAAGTTTTATATCTAATTGGATTTTTTTTGTAATAATCTTGGTGATAATCTTCAGCCTGATAGTATTTTTCAAATTTTATTATTTCAGTTTGAATTGGTTTGTTAAAAAAATTAATATCGATTAAATGTTGTTTTGAGGACTTTGCTAATTGTTTTTGTTTTTCATTATGATAGAAAATTGCTGTAGAATATTGTTGGCCTTTATCTGCAAATTGTCCTTCACCGTTTGTAGGATCTATTTGACGCCAAAATGTATCTAATAATTTTTCATATGTAACTTTTTTTGGGTCATAGGTGATTTGGATTGATTCATAATGTCCTGTTGAACCTGATGAAACTTCTTCATAAGTAGGATTTTCTTTATGGCCACCTGTATAACCTGATTCAACAGTTATTACTCCGTCTAATAATTCAAATGGGGGTTCCATGCACCAGAAGCATCCTCCTGCGAATGTTGCTTTTTCTGTTTTTGCCATATTATCTAGGTTAATACCATCTAGGTTTGGATTTGTTAAGGATATTAACAATAAGACAAGTGTTATTGTCTTTATCATAATAGAATTAAGTTAATTTTGTTTTTATATGTGATGTTTAATGTTTAAATAAATTTCACATTAGAATTTAGACTTGTTCTATTGTTATGCCCAATGATTCAGCTATTCTTCTAGATGCATATAGTGGGGTTTCCTCAATTGCAGTTCCTCTAACTGCTAATATATCATATTGATTAAGACTGATAATATCTAATACTGTTGCTAATTCTGTAATTATACCAACATCAATAAAAGGTCCATTATCTAATCTTGAATCAAATAGAATTTCCCAATCAGGTAAATCTAGACCTAGTTTTCTAAATCTTTCTTCTATTGAACTTGTTTTAAATCTCTTTTTTTCATCAATAGAATTTATACCTTCATAACCTCGTTCTTGATCTTCTTTTGTTACTGGAAAAATTTGAAAATCATTAGTGCAATAGATGGGTGTTATTAATCCTCCTACTTCCATATGGAGTCTAAACTCTTTAGGTGTTGTTAATTGTTGCCCTCCTAAAAAAGTTAACATTAAATCAAAATCAAAAATTCCCGCAGTTTCCCATGCATATAATGTTGCATCAGGCGTTTTTGTTGTTTCACCTATCGGATAATTCATAATTTAGTTAAGCAAGAAAAACTTAAAAGTTTTACTATTTTAAAGTAATTTTAGTATTAATTAAATTAAATAAACGAATTTTGTAACCACTATTAAATGGGTAACTTTATAAATAATGTTTTTCGGGAATATTTAAGTTTATCCTTGAGGAAATTAAGAAATGAATGCTTCAGCTGAAATTGATACTGAAACCCAACCACGTAGTACTAAAGATGAAATTAGTGATATTTTAAGTGAGATGGATCGATTAAGATTTGAATCTCTTTCTAATCATATTGTTTTAAAGAGTGAAAAAGATCAATATTTACAATTTGTATCTAGATTAGCTACAACCTTAGATTCTCTTGAAGATGGGGAAATTAGAGATTTACTTGGAAAACTTGCTAAATTTACAGGTAAACATGAGGATTTGTTAGTTTATGATCCAAATCAAGATGGATTTTGGAGAAAACGTTATAGTGGTTTTGTTGAAAATACTGATAGCTTATTAATTAGAGTTGTTGGAGACAGATTTTCAAGGGTAGAAACTAAACATCATTTAGTTCAGGCAACAAAATATTTTACAGTGGAAGGTAGGGGGTGGAGTGTTAAGAATCCTGTTTATGATTCAATTACACCATTTAATGCTGCTGTTCCTCTAGATTTTAATGAAGGATTATTTCCTGGAATTTTAGCTGGATTATTTGGGGAATTTCCTGATGTTTCTCATGAAGATGATTTTACTTTAAAAGTTAAGGGCATACTTAGTGCTAAAAAATTTCCATTTGAAAAAATGATTGATTTTGCAAAAGGCAGAGGATATAGAGAACTTAAATTTAGAGTTAAATCTTTGGAACTTCCCGCATTACGTAAAAAATTTGCAAGTATTACTAGTGAAGGTCAAAGTGAAGTACGGGGATTTAGTAGTTATTATTATGTGGATGATGTAGGAGTGGTTGTTAGAGAATTACCTAAACCAAGTTTTGATTTGTTACCTGTTTATGAAAATATTGCTTCTTTTGATGTGCCTGAGATAGTTGAACAAAATTTAAGATGGGGCCATGATAATCATAATAATTTTGGTAATCAATTTTCAGAATATATTAGAGAAAATCAAACTTTTGAATTACCAAAGGGTGTAATGTTAGAATCTGAAATTGACAGGGAACGTCATTTAGTTTTGTATGAACATACTATTGGTGATGGAGATTTTAGAAAAGATTCTTTTTTAGTATGTGGTCCAGGTTATAGATATATTGTTACTGCTTTAATGAATGATCCATTAGAGGATAATTATAATAATCCTATCTTAGATGTTTTAACTTCAAATATCAGTGATGAAAGGAAATTACATGAGTTAGTCCATGAAACTGAAGCAAAATGTTTACGTTTAAGAAGATTTGAAAAGAGTAGATGTGTATTTGATTTGGAGGGTTTTGTATAAAATGGTACAATCAGGATTTATTACAGGAAAATCTATAGGTAGTAGATTATTCAAGTTAGCATTAGTTGTTGCTACTGGACTAGGTGTTTGGAATTATGCTTTGCCAAATACTAAGGAACTATTGAATGCTAGAGAGATTAGGAGTGCAATTGAAGAAAAAAGATTTGATGATGCTTCTAGTTTATTTAATATGTATAGTGAAGTTGGAGATATTGATGGGACACAAATTATTGAATTAAGAAGTTTATTGGAAAGAGAAAAAACTATTTATGGAGATATTAATCCTTTAATAAGTGATTTTGATAGATTTTTAAGAACTGCAAATTTTGATTCTGCAAATGTTGTTTTAGATGCTTTAAATAATTCTAAATATGGTGAGGTAGTTGATTTTTCAGATTTAAGAATGAGATTTACTGAAGAAAGGACTGAGCATGAACTTAGTCCATTATTAAATGATTTTGAAGGATATTTACGTAATGGTCAGTTTGATTCTGCAATTAATGTTATTAATCAGGTAAGAAGAAATGAATTTTCAACATGGGAAAGAATTGAAGGATTGGAAATTGCCTTATCAGAGGGGATTGTAAATGCTAGAATTAACCCTTTAGTACAAAGATTTGAAAGACATTTTGAATTGGGGGAACTTGATTCATTAGGTGTTTTACTTAATGAGGTAGCAGAAGATCCTTATGCAAGTGTTGAAGTGATTAAAAATTTAAGGGGTAAAATTGAGAGTGTAAGTGAAGATGGATTTCATGAAAAGTTTGGAAAAGCTTCATTAGAAGGAAATTCATTACAAGTACAGGAAGATATTATTTCACAGTATGCTAGATTGTACCCTAATGGGATGTATAAAGATGAGATGATTGCTACTCTATTAGCAAATTCACTAAGTAGTTTAAATGAAAAATTTGTTGAATTTGAATCTTTTGATGAAACATTTATTCAATTAAGGGATATTAATGCTATATTTGATAGATATAGATTTAATCAACCTGGATTTTTGGCTGCATCTTTTACAACTGTAGCAGAAAATGGAACAGGATATCTCATTAGAATTAGTAATGATGTGGATGAAAAATATGATGGTATTGTGGAGGATGATCATATACAAGTTAGAGAATTATCATCTGACAGAGTAATAAGTGGTTTTGATAGTGATGCAACTTGGAATAAATCTTATTTTGATAATAGAAATAGTATTATTCATCCTGGTTTTCAAGGTGTAGTTGTTGATATTGATCAGGGGAGAAATATGGCATGGGTGAGATTTGAAGAAATCGCAGGGAAATGGAACAACAATTATGATGTTGTTAAATCTCACTGGTCTAAGGATGAAAGAGGAAATTATACTAATAAAAATGTTGCTGCTTATACATTTGAAGAATTAGATATTATTCCAAGGGTTGATAATGTCCAAAAGGCAATGTTTAAAGATGCTTTTGAGAATTTAGGAGATAATTTAGGAGAAAGATAAAATGGATAGATATTCACAAGTTAAAACTGCACAAGATCTTATTGAATTAGGTGTTATACCTAAAACCTCAAGACAACATTTAGCTTTAATTGCTTATAAAAGACTTAAAGGATTGCGTGATAATATTTTAAGTGATATGGATGAAGATCTTTTAGGAAGATGGATTCCAGCTATTGAACAAGGTACAGAAGAAAATGGTGGTGATTTTACAGAAGAAGAAAATATAGTTTATACACTTGCAGAAGATGTTGTTGCAGATGAAAATTTAGGTCATAGAGTTAGACTTACTAAAGAATCTAGAGGTGGTAGAAGCAGAGGATATAATGAGCAAGATATTCCTGAAGGAACTAAAGGTACTATTGTTGATTTTGATAATAATTATGCTCAAATTTTAGTGGATGACGTTGGCAAGGGACCTGTAAATTTGTTTTTTAATTTAGAACAATTAGTTGAAGGTTTAGAGGTTTCATCATTAGGTCAAGATGAGCCAAGAGATAGAGAAGAAGTTTTAAGAGAGCAAGTGCTTTTTGATTTTTTCCCTAAGACTGTTATTAGTGCAAAAAGGGCGGAAAGAGCTATTTTGGGAATTATGGCGGAGAAACGTGCTATTTTTTATGGACCTAGGGGTAGTGGAAAATCTGAACTTGTTGATGATATTGTAGATATAGCTATGTCACAAGATGATATTTTTATTGTTGAAGATTGTAATGTACAGTGTAATCCTTATAGTTTAATGGATCATGAGTTTGCTAAAGTTGTACCTCCATGTCCACAATGCATGATAAAATATTCTCCAGATTTTAGAGTTACTAAGAGGTTTAGTGCACCTAATGCTAAAGAAATTAAAGTTACTGTTGGAAAATATGGTTGGGGATTAGGTATTGAACTTATACAAAGTAATAATGATTTAAACACAATGCATTTTACAGGTTTTAAGATGCCAGTTGGTGGAAGTACTGAAGCCCATGTTGCACACCAAGATCAATCAGATCCTTCTGGATTTACTCCTGGTTTTTTATCTAGAATTAACAACGGTATGGGGATAATAGAGGAAGCTGAAAAATTAAGGGAACCAGTTTATATGAATCTTCTTACTGTTTTTCAGAAAAATATGGTTTCACCAGATCAATTAAGTGATGATTTTCCTGGTAATGGAGGTATATTGGGTAATGCTAATAGTTCTAATTTTCCACCAGAACTTAATGATAGAGTATTATTACAGGCCATTAGATATACAAGAGATACCAGGGTAGCAAAAGAGATTACTAGGAGGGCTATTGGTGGGGAATTTATTGATATGGGTGAGGTGGATGTGGGAGATACACATACAGAAGAAGCTATAAATTTAATGAATATACCCGTTCCACAAATAATTAGTGATGCTATTGATCATTTTTATATTAATTTGCAAACTAAATTGGAGAATGAACAGACATCAGATGATGAATTTATTAGTAATAATGATTCTGCGTCGTCTGAAATTTTAGCTAGTACTCGTTCAAAAAAGGATGCTCATCATATTGCAAGGGCATGGGTGTTAATTGATAATTTATTTTATGAAAATGCTCCTGAGTTTGTTGATGAATCATATGCTATTAAGGGACTACAATTTGCATTATGTTCAAGAGTTGTTACACCTTCAAGAAGACAAGATCAAGAAACAAAATCTGATTTATGTGATTATATACAAGAAACTTTTCCAGAATTAATTCAAGAAGAAACAAATACATGGTGGTGTGAAACCTATAAATCAATGGCTAGATTGGGGAATACTATCCAAGAAACTTTCTTTGGAGAATTAGAAGTTTATGAACAATTTTTTAGAGGGGAAACTGATCATGGGGCTCTTTTGAATGCATATGAAACTGTTAAGAGTGCAAAAGAAAAAGGCGGTGTAAGTTTTGAACATCCTTTTATGGATCATTTATTTAATGAGCAATTAGGAATGCATAAACTGGAGGATGATAAAATGATTGCTACTGTTGGTTACCTGCTTAAACGTAGAGAAGGTGCTAGCTGTGTTATTTAAGGAGTAGGATATGGCACTTCAAAATTATAAACTTGCAGATTGTAATTTATTTAGAAAGCCTCCTGTTGATGTAAGTACAGTAAAGAGTAGGATTGAGGATATGTTATTAGATGCTTGGAGCGCTAAGGGAAATCCTCAGGAAGTAGTTTCTAGAATTTTAAATGATAATAGTATTTTGGAATCTTTAAAGAAACAAGTTTCTGGAAATTTGGGCTTTCAAAGAGTTTATGGTGAGGATAAAATTGATGAAGGAAAAGATAGAAATTTAGGAGAACATACTGATGTTTACAATGCTCAAGTTAAAACTATTGAAAGTGAAGTGGATGAAGAGGAAAAAGAAAGAGAAGAAAGAAAAAGAGAAGCTCAAGATGAATATGATGAAGTGAATAGTACTCATAGTGTTGCTGAAGCTGATCTTAAGGCTATGAGGGCAAGAGTAAGACGAAATATTAAAAATTTAGGCGGTGGAAGAAGTGTGGACACTCTTGTTGAGATTGGTACTGGTAAACCATTGTCTAGAAAAACTGAAAGAAGATCATTTTTAGAAGAAAAAGAAGATGTTGTTATAGAACCATCTGATGTAGTTAATGTTGAAGAAGTGCTCTTAACTGATGTTGGTTACCAAAGAGTTAGTTTAGAAAGGCCAAAATATAGATTTGTTTCAAGATTTTGGAGGAAGACTTTAAGATATTTAAGATGAGATTTTTTGGAAAGAAAGAGATTAGGGTAAGGGATAATTTGAATGAAGCTCCAAAATCTACTTTAGATTTATTAAGTGCAATTCCAGATGATGCTATTGAAATTAGACCTTTGGAAAGTTATGTTGAAGAGTTTTCTGTAAGATATCAAAAAGAAGATACATTTAAGGAAATGGTGCATGATGAGCTTGAATTATCAGGAGCAGATAAAGTTTATTTAGCTCTTGGAAAACAAATTAGACCTTCATGGTATAGGGGAAGAACGGATGAGATGGTTACTCAATGTGCTACTAATTTAAGGGATAAGTTAGAAAATCTTGTTATATCAAGGGAAGAAGCTAAGAGATTAAGAGAAATTAGAGGTACTGTGTTAAGAACTGGTAGTAGATTGAGCAAAGCTGTTTTATCTTATCAATTAGCTAATGAGAGATATGGTGAAACTGTTAATAAGAAAAATAAAGCATTAAGTGAAGCAGAAAAAGAACTTGAAAGAAGACATCAGGAAGAAGAAGAAATAGCAGTACAGGAGAAAGCAAGATTGCATGAAGATACAGATGCGGAGAAACTTGTTGAAGATAGTATAGATGATTTGTTTAAGAGAAATCCATTTACTAAGGTAAATGAAAGAGGGGAATTAGTATTTAATGATCAAAAGATTATCACAGTTATTGAAGATAGGGTTTTAAACGAAATTGTTAGAGATATTGAGAGGGAAAGTGGACATGGATTTATGTCTAAATTGAAGGATTCTTATGATGGTGTGTTTTCTCATTTTGGTGAGATGAGAGATATTTCTGAGTTATCCCATATGGATCCAGTAATGTCTTTGATATATTCTAGAACAAAAGGGTTTGAGCAAATTCAATTTCCTTATATGGTTGCTCGTAAATTTAGTGCTCATAGTAAAACTTCTTTAGATACAGCTATTACTTTAGATATAAGTAGAAGTATGGGTGGTGTAAAATTTGAAGCAGCAAAAAGAACAACTCTTGCTGTAAGTGCTGTTATGAGGAGACTTAATCCTAAAAATAATACTTTTTCAGGTTATTTTAGTAATGATGTACATGATTGTACAACTTGCGAACTTATGAGGGATGTTAAAATAAATGGATTGACCCGTACTGATTTAGCTTTAAATTGGCTTGGAGAAAAACTTGCTAATAGTGGACCTAGTTTTGCTTATTTAATTACTGATGGCGTTCCTGCATGGGGTGGTGTACGACAAGAGAGGTGTGTAAAAGAAACAATTGAAGCTGCTCGTAAGTTTAGTTTAAATCCTGATTTGAGTTTACGTATTTTCCATATTGATCCTAATGAAATTTCTTTTAATATTATCAAGAGAATAGGTGAGGCTGCAGGACCTGAAACAAGAGTTTCTGCTGTAGATAGTAAAAGTTTAGGGAAAGATGTTGTTAGGGATGTAGCAAATTCAATAGGGGTGATGAGCTCAATTGGAGGCTATAATTTTTAGAAACATTTATAAGTGCATAATTACTCAAAAATGGTAACATATTTAAGGAGATATTTAAAATGAATGCAAAACCAACATTTGAAACTTTAATTGATAGATATGGTCCAAGAGTGGACTCACAAGAAGAAAGAGTTCATGATACTTTTGATACTAGTTCTTCAGACAGAGAGGCTTACAAAGCAGGCGCAAGAAATTTACAAAGAAGAGTAAGTAGTTCACCTGGAGAAACCAAACAAGATGAACAACTTAGTGAGATTTATGGTAGGATGGCTGAACTTGAGTTTAATATGGGTAGTCTTGCCGATAGTAGGGGAAAATTAGAAGTTCAGTTTAAAGATTTACTTAGTAAGGATGGAGTTAGAATTTATGAAACTGCAGCTTTAGCATTTTATAAGGCAGTTGGTCGTGAATATGGTATCCGTGCAAGAAAAATTAGAATTAAAGTTGCAGAAAGAAAAGGAAAAGGTTTAGGTGGGATAATTTCTGGAATTTCAGATGCTATGGAAGATCAACATGAAGAAGTAACAAGTGGAGTTAATTTAACAAGAAATACTTTTGCTCATGGTGTTGCTTATGTTAAACAATTTGATAGTGATTTAATCGAAGCTTTAAGGGGTGGTTATGTTGGTAGTGAAGAAAGTACAATTGCCAATAATGAACTTGATAGATTAACTAGCGAATTAGATGATATTAATGATGTGCTTACTGGTTTAGAAAGACAAGCTATACAGGCTAAATCAATAGGAGATATGGACTCATTACATCAATATACTGATGAAATGGATCAAATTCTTATTATGAGAAATGATGTTTTAGATGGTCAAACATCTGCAGAGGGTGTTGTAAGTGAAATAAGAAGAAAAATGCTTGAATCAACAGAAACTGTACAGTCTGCAAGAGGTGCAGGTGCAGCTATGAGAGTTAATAATGCACATTCAGCTGATCTTATTGATTCATTCGTAAAATTAGAGATTAAATATAGGAATGCGAAACGTTTTATGATACCTGTTTTTGAGCAAAGTGCGGCGAATGCTGCTGCTGCTAAACAAGGTCTAGGATTAACACAATTCCTTTCTGAAACTTCTGAAAATGCCAATAGGCTTTTAGATCTTGCTGGAGAAATGACATTAAAACTTTCTAGTGATTCATTTGAATTGTTTAAAAATCCTACATATGATAATGAGAGAATGGAAGCAGCTCTTGCTAAGTCAAGAGAGAATAGGGCAAATCTAAGACAACTTGAAGATGAATGGATGGCATTAGAAAATGCTGTAACACCTGAAAAGGTTACTGAAATCATGAAACAGGATAAAGAAACTGCGAAACAAGGTTTAGAGCAACCACATTATGCTCAACAGCAATAACTTTTCTTTTTTTTATTGCGTGGTTATAATATGAAATGGAACTACACAAAAATCATGTTCTAGTAGGAGAAGAAAAAAATACTTATTTACAACAATTAGATTTATCTTTAGGTGTATTAAGTAAACATTTAGCTAATGAAACTGGAGAGAGGCATAAAGGATATATACATGCTTTTGGGGATGAAAAAGATTGGAATTGGAATAGATTACCATCTAGGTTATCTTCATATGAAGTGTTAGCTGATTTAGTTGATAGGGTAAAAGATTTTTATGGATGGTTTGATTGGAAAACTTCTGAAGAGAATCCCTTAGATAACATGGGTAATTATACAGAAGTTGAGCTAAGTCCATCAAGTGGTTTACCTTGGTTATTCAATCTTATAAATTTACATCATTTAAAAAGAGATATTGAGAAACATCTTGGTTCTTTGCCAACTTATGAAGAAAATTTACAAGTGCTTAGAGATACCTTAGGACAAGATGGAACTAATGATGAGGAAGCTAGGCAAAAAGTAGAAGCGATTAAAATAGATTCAATGCGTAGAAACTTTTTTGAAAGATTGGATGATTCTGAATTAATTGGATGGCAATCTGGACCTAGTGAAGTTTCATTTAGAGCAAGAAAAATTCTTCCTTATATGGGGGAGGATTTATGGAATATATCTTTTATTGATTTTGTACCTCATGCTAATATTTTCCAAGTTTATTCAATCGATCTTTGGCAAGACAATAGACGTAATGGAAATATACAAGCTGCTGTAGAGGAGGAAAATGGTAGTGTTAAAGTATCAAATAATTTCATAAGATCACTTGATTATTCTCCTACTAATGCTGCTTGGTTTATTTTAAAATCTATTGATGAATCTTATGATAATTTACATCCAGTTCATGTTTCAAGAGCATTAATTGGACCTTTTGAAACAAAATATTTAACAAATCCAGGAGATATTAAACCATTACCAATTACTGGAGAATTACTGGAAGACGAGCCTGATGTTGGTTTATTAAGATTTAGTAGACAATATAGTTATGCACCAAATCATGTTGAACATAATAAACTTAGACAAATTATTTATAGGGAAAAATGGGCTGAAGAATTTATTGTTTGTCCTGCTACACATTCAGCAAGAGTGGCAAATTCTGTTAAAGGTACAGATGTAACGGTGGTGGAAATATAATGAAGGAAATTTCAATAGATGAAGGTGTTGTAAACGATCAAGATAGTGTTAAAGGTATTTTAAGAGATACTTTATTGCAACCTAGAGATGGGAGAGAAAGAGTCGCACTTAGAGAATATGGAAATAGTTTAAATTTATATGATGTTGTAAGAAAGGAGTTTTCTAATGATACAAGAAATAGTAGTGATCAGATTAATTATTTAGATTCTTATGAAAGAGCGTTATCTGTTTTTAGAGAAACTGCATTGCAATTAAGAAATGAAATGAATGTTATGTCACTGGAACAAAGATTAAGGACTAAGGAAAGATCAACAGCAGATTTGAGGGAACAAGGTATGATTGTTGAAGATACTAGGGAATTAGTTGAGTTAAGAGAACAAGTTAGTGATGCTATATTCTTATCTAATAGGTATGCTTTATGTTTTGCTGGTTATGTTGGTTTAGCTTTGTTAGGTTCTGAATTAACAAATACTGATAAAAACTTTTCATTTGGTACTAATTATGACGATAAAAAAGATGATGATGCTCAAAACAGGGATAAATTAACTGCTATTTTAGGAGAGGTTGGATGTAGAGATATATTAAAAATTGCTAGAAGCCATAAAAATGATCCTGATTTTGGGGATGATGTATTAAAGTATACTTTAGAAAGTATTTTTACGACTTGGGCAAACCAATTTGATTGGAATATTTTTGGAAGTATTGCAGATCAATTTAGTGTTAGTGAGGTTAAGTTGCAGTATGATAAATTTTCTATGGGTGAGGGTGTATTTAAAAAAGCACATGATCTTGTCATTGTTCAAGATTTAATGAATGTTAGAAAAGCTGATGTTATTGGCAATAGGGATTATATGGATAAATTAGGAAATAATCTTAATATGCTTATTTCTTTTGATCCTGAAACAGGAATTAATCCTTATGAATCAGAAATTGCTAGTGTTATTTTTTCATTTAGTGAGCCTGGAGGTGGTAAGACTATTGGTGCCCATGCTTCATTACAAGAAGCAGTTTATAGGTGTGAGGAATTAAGTTTGCCAATTTGGGTTCGTAGTTTTAATATAACTGATTTTGCTACACATTTTCAAAATCAAACTGCTACTAATTTAAGATCGGAAATTGATCAAATTTTGAAATTTCCTGGTGCAGTTGCATGGTATTTTGCTGATGCTGATGTAATGTTACAATCACGTAAAGATCCCCATATAACTCAAGAACAAAAACAAACAATGGGAGTTATATTTAGTATGTTCGATGGTACCTTAATACCTAAAACTGGTAAGTTTTTATCTATAATGGATGTTAATTATACTGAAGGTATTGATGATGCTACTAAAAGTAGAATCTGTGAAGAAGTGATTGTTATTCCAAGATTTTCAGATCCTGTTGATTTTGCTGAATTGGCTAAAATGTCATTGACTAAAAATGGTGAAGATGTTGTTTCTATTAAAGAAAATGAATGGACTAGAATGGGTGAGTATTTGTTAGAATCTGGATTATCAAATAGGGAAATTGTTAATGTTATTAAAACTTCTAGGAGAAATTTTATTTTGCCTGATGATATGGTTGGAAAAAGCTTAGATGACCATATTAAGTTTAGACAACAATTTTTAGAAGGAATTACAGCAGAAACTGTAACTAGTGCATTTGATGATTACATTGGGACCAGAATTGGGATGGAAGACGCCTCCTTGGAATCTATGAGTTCAGATGGTTATTCAAGATTTAAACAAGCACACGGAGATTCACCAAAATCAACAGAAGAAAGTTTAGGAACTGTGTAAAATGGTGAGGGGAACATATAGAAGATTGAAATATCAGAAAGCTATGAGAGAAGCTGCTGAAGGAAAATCCTCTAATGGTATGATAAATGTTGGAGAGTTAGAGAAGCAATTTCTTTCTTTTACTAAATTTACTGCAGGTGGTAAATTAACTGTTAATCCCCCCAAAATGTATGACATTAGGGGTGAAAATGAAGGTAAACTTAATACTGCATTATCAAAATTAAGAGGTGAATCTGGTGATGTTCCAAAATCTATTGATATTAGTGGTGGTTTTGAAGGAGGATATGATGATGCACTTATATTTCTTTCAATGTCTCAATTAGATGTAGATCATGTTTTTAGATCTAGAAGTTATTTAAATTCATTAGTTGAGCAAGTATACTCTAAAGGTTTTCCATTGATAAGTGGATTTTCTATCCATAGTGCCCTATTTGGAACTGTTCAATATTCTAGGGGTAATTTAGATTTAAAAGAAGTTCATTTGTTTCCAAAGAGATTTAAACCTGGACCTTATGAATTAAAAATTAGTCTTGATACTCCACTAGGGTCTGTTGCAAGATTTAGAGATTATGTTGAATGGTTTAGTGAATCTAGTAAAGATATTAAAAAAATTATGCTTGATGGGGATAGTTTAGATGAAATAACTGATTTAGCATTAGATTTAAGGGCAGAGCTTGGTTCTTTATCTAGATATAGTGTTCCTAATGCACAAACATTTCAAACAGAAGTTCCTTCTTGTGTGGTTAAAGATGGAGATACTACATTCTTTTATCTATATGAAGAAAGTACAGATAGGAATGCTCTTGTTTATTTTGGAGATTCTCCTTTTCAAGAAGTAATGCCAAAAGATTTACTTGTTTTGAATGGGGATGAACATGAAGATGTATTACCTAAACTAGTTGAAAGCAATTTTTTTGAAGTAAGTCCAGAAGTATTAAAACAACGTATTGAAAGAATTAAAAGAATTGCAGATAATGCTAGAAGAAACAGTGGAAGAAGATCTGTGTTTGGTGAAAATTCTTCATTTGATGGATTTTTATCTCAGTTAGAAGAACTTGATACTTATTTTGATTCTGTTGCTAATCCTGATTTTAGGAAGAAATTTGTGTTAAATAAATCACCAGCTTTACTTGAATTTGCCGTAACACCAGTATCTTCAATAAATGAAGATCCTGTATTGTATGAATTACTCCCTAGAATCTCATGGAATAATGTCATTCGTGGTTATCATGATACAGATCAATTTAAAGATGATTTTGAGGATGGACAAGAAGAAGAAAGAGCTAGTATGTTGGGAGAGGTTGTTTCAAATTTATCTTTTAACCATTATCAAAATAATGATGTAAATTTATGGTTATATAATCATCATAGCAACTTTTGTGATAATCATGGAATTGAATTTAATGTTAGTTAATTTTTTTGTTTAAAGCAATTTTAGCTAAAACTAGATTATGCATGTTTTGTAAGAACTTTACGCGATCTTCAACTTTTAAAATATCAGTATAACCTTGTAATACTAGATTGAAAGCAAAAGGTGAGGGTAGGCAAGTATGAATTTCTTTAACTTTTATTTTTCCTTTTTCTATATCTTCTAATATTTTTTTAAAATTACTAATATCCATTAAGTCTTCTAAAACTTCTCTTCTAGCTTCTTTTAATATTGGGAAATCTTTTGAAATTTTTCTTACTGCTTTGATTAAGATCATGGAGGAAACTTGTTGACGACCCACACGTTTTCTTCTACCTTTGTATTCTCTTAAGATCATTAAAGAACGTGTTGCACAATGCCTAAACCTTCTTTTTAATATTTCAGACTTGTCAATTGCATTTTCTAGGATTGGTTCAATGTCTTTAGATTTTATTTCTTTTAGTGCTTGAAAAATGTTTATTTTTGAATCTGCATTAATGTAGAATCCATTATCATTAATTCCTAGTTCAATATTTTTTTTGTGAGTGAGTGAAATTGCATAAGCTAGAGATCTTGAGAAACAATCATTAATTCTTCTTCCATATAATGAATGAAATATTATTTTCTTTTCCCCTTCACGATCATTGTAGAATTCAATTAGTATTTTTTTGTCATTTGGAATTTCATTACAAAATAAATATTGTTCATTAAAGTAATTGTAAATTGCTAAAGAAGCATATTTGTCTACATATAAGTATTTATTAATAAATTTTAATATTTTTTCTTTCGAGTCATTGTTTGAAAACTTTTGTTCCATTAATTTTCTAAATCTTCCAATTTCTAAAGATAAATCATAACTTAATGGGAGCATTTCAGAAAACCATGAGGGCACTGTTGGTGGCCTATCTACTGAAGTAGATACTTGAGCTGTTTGACCACGAGAAAACCTAAATGTAAAATTTTGTCCAGCTAACATAAATACATCCCCTGGTTTAAGCCGTTCTAAAAAACTTTCATCTAAACTACCAATGTTGTTTTCTCCTATTTTAACCCTAATATGGGATTCATCAGGAATAGTACCAATATTTGTCATGTAAATAACACGAGTTAATTTACCTCTTTTGCCCATCATACCTGTTTCTTTATCATGCCAGAGTTTTGCATAAACATGACGATCTTCTAATGAAGTATGGACTCCTGCTAAATAATCTATTACGTCCATAAAATCTTTTTTACTTAGATCCTTGTAACAATAGCTACTTTTTATTAAAGAGAATAAATCATCAATATGAATTTGGTCTGTTGAGGTTATTCCTACAATTTGTTGAGCTAAAACATCTAATGCATTAGTAGGAATATGGATTCTATCTATTTTCTTCTCTATTGAGGCCTTTAAAATTAAAGAACATTCTATCATATCATCTCTATCTAGTACAATAATTCTTCCCTTAGCTGTTTCATGTAATTTATGACCTGAGCGTCCTATTCTTTGTAATGATCTTGCAACAGACTTAGGAGAGCCAAGTAAAATAACTAAATCAATGTAACCAATATCAATTCCTAATTCTAATGAAGTGGAGGTCACAACACATTTTAATTTTCCCTTTCTTAATCTTGATTCTAAATCTGTTCTTACTTCCTTTGATAAAGATCCGTGATGGGCCCCTATGTTTTCAGTATATTTTTTTGGAAATTTATCTTTTAAATGATTGACAACACGCTCTGTTGCAGCTCTTGTATTTGTAAAAATTAAAGTTGTTTTATGGTCTTGTACTAATTTATCCATTAAATCGTAAAGTTTTGAATTCATATCGTCATAGGTTATATTGATTAAATCATCTACAGGACTTAAAACTTTAAGGTCCATTTTTTTTAAGAATTGTACATCTATTATTTTGCAATTTTCTTTATTACCTACTAGAAACTTTGCTATTTCATCTAAAGGTGCAATTGTTGCAGATAGACCTATTGTTGTTATTTTTTTTCCAACATAATATTTTAATCTTTCTATAGATAAACTCAAATGAACTCCACGTTTGTTTTCAGCTATTGCGTGAACTTCATCCATAATTAAATATTTAACATCTTTAAAATTTTCACGAAATTTTATTGAAGACAAAACAATACCTAGAGTTTCGGGGGTACAAATTAGAATATGTGGTGGTTTTTTAAGCATCTTTGCTTTTTCTGATACTGAAGTATCCCCTGTACGTACTGCTACTCTAATTCCATGTTTCTTTTTTGAAATTTTTTCAATTTCTTGTAGTGGTTTTAACAGATTAATTTCAATATCATTTGAAAGTGCTTTTAATGGTGAAATATAAATTGCATATATCTTATCTTCTAGTGCTTTACCTTCTGAAAGATTAAATAATTCATTTATTATTGATAAAAATGCTGTTAGTGTTTTACCTGAACCTGTTGGAGAACTTACTAAGACATTTTTTTGATTATGAATTAAAGGAATAGCATATTTTTGTGGTTGAGAGAAATTTTTGAATTTTGATTTAAACCATTTTTTTATAGTTGGATTTAATATGGATGCTATTTCTTTTTCAGTGAATGGCTTTTCTAGGTAAGATATCATTTTTTTAATAAGATAAATAGAAAGAAAATTTGTTTTATAAAATTAATGTTTAATAATTAACTTTTTAACTTTTTCCCTTATAGTAGTTTAATGAGAGAGAATATAACTGAAGAAATAACTACAAGTGTTACAAAAGTCCCTAATTTAATTTATCCCGATGGGAGGGACATTAATGGGGTTATATTTTCCAGAGAAAAAATTGAAGAACCCTCATTTATTAGAGACCTTGATATTCCATATTATCTTTCGGAAATTTTTACAGAATTATATCTTGCAATGCCTGTAAAGCCTGATAATGAACCTCCTGAAGGTCGAGGAAGACGCTTTGCTGTTTCTTTATCAAGATTAGTTTCTATGGTATATTCTGATGGTGTTTTTGATACTGATTTTGCAGATTATCGTTTAGATGTCCAAGAATATTTAATGGCAAACCCTGAATCTTTAAACGATCTTTTTACATTTTTTAAAACTCTTTTTTCCAATTCGCATTTTGAAGATAAGTTTTTAACTAAAAACTTTTCATTAGGTGAGTTCTTAAGATATGCAGAAGGATTCAAGGATTTGATTTATGGGTTTACTCCTTTTTCTGGAGATGTTCCTAAGGCCTTACAGGAATTAAATGAGCATGTTGAACATATTAGGGAAGGTGAATTTTTAGGTAATTTGGAAAATCTTTTAAAAAAAATTGATGGTGGGGATGGCACTAGACGTGGTTTTGATGTTGAAATGGTTTGGAGATGTAAGCCAGATCTTACACCAGATAGGGTTGTTTCTGCTCAAATTAGGCCAACAGATTATGATGATAATGAAACAGATATTCACTTTGATTTAGGTCAATTTAACTACCAGAAATCAATACATGAACCAACTGATCGAGCAGTAGATGCTATACTTCAAAGAGCATTGGATCTTGAATTAGGAAAAGATGGAATCACAATACAAGATCAGATGATCGAGTCTTACAAATTATTACCCCAATTAGCTCTTTATCTTGCTCATGCAATGTATTCTAGTGGGGAAACTGCTCGGCGTAGATCTTTACAATTTTGCAGACCTAGTTTTTCAGATGAAGAAACAAAAGTAGTAGGTGCGCAAAATCTTGTTATGTCTTGTGTACAAAAAAGGGACTCTGTTGGAAATCCTATTAATCATTCTCTTGAAGAATCGATTATTGTTATTTCTGGACCTAATGCAGGGGGAAAATCAATTTATTTGAAAACTATTGGATTAATGACTGCTATGGCTTTCAAAGGATTTTATATTTCTGCTGAGAGTGCAATGTTTAGAGGAATAGATGGAATATATCCTCATTTTCCAAAAGAAGATTCTACAACTGAAGAAGGTTCAAAACATGTAAATAATGTTAACCGTATGAATGAGATAAGTAGGGTTGCTACTCCACAAAGTTTATTGCTATTGGACGAGCCTTTTGATGGTACCAATAGGGAGATGGCTGTTACAGAAACTATTGATCGTATTAAAACTCTTGCCAGATTAGGGTGTCCAGTTTTTATTACAACACACCTGGAAGAAGTTGTTAATAGTGTTGAGAATGGTGAAATAAAATTTACTAGAAATGATCACCTTGGTTTTAGTCTTTTGGATGGACAATTTGATTATACTTATAAATTAGAAAATGGTCCTGCAGTTATGGACTATAATGTGGAGTTAGCTAGGAGATATGGTTCTGATGAATCAACATTAAATAGGGAGTTAGAGGTACGTGCATCTGAACAAGGTTTTACTCTTAGAAATATTTAGCTATTTTTACATTTGATATATTTATAGATTTTTTTAAATTAATGTTTAATTTTACAAAATCTTTTAAAGTTTTTTGTACTTGCTTTTTAATGGTAGAGATAGTTGCTCCATATGCGATAAGAAGTGAAGCAAGGGATGATTATTTGGGAATTGGTTTATTTCATTTTTCTAAAGGGGTTTATCAAATTGATGTATCAGAGCTTTTATACCCTTTTGAACCTAGTATAGTTCTTTCTCTTTTAACAAAAGCTAAGGAAAATATAGAACTTGACCCTGATAAATTTGATAAATTTGGAGATTTTGTTAGAATTTTAGATGTGGTAAGTTTAGAAGAGATTGTTGATTCATTACGTGAAAGAAAAAGAATATTTTTTACATTTGATGGGTTGATTGCTGATTTATAGATTTTTTTTACAATATTTTTCTAATTTACAGTTAGAACATTTAGGATTTATTGGAAGACAAATATTTTGGCCATGAACCACTAAGTTTCTGTTTAGATCCTTCCAATCTTTTTTAAGAAATAGTTTTTGTAGCGCAAATTCTGTTTCTAATGGATTTTTTGTTTTTACTAGTCCTAAGCGATTACTTATTCGAAAAACGTGAATATCTACAGCAATGGCCGCAATATTGTAACATTCTGCTAGGATAATATTTGCAACTTTTCTTCCTACACCAGGAATTTTAATTAATTTTTGTAGTGTTTTTGGAACTTTTCCTTTATGATAATTTAGTAAATATTTAGAAGCTTCTTTTACTCTTTTTGATTTAATTTTATAGAATCCTATTGAATAAATGACTTTTTCTAGTTCTTTTAAAGATAATTTTACAATTTGTTCTGGTGTTTGAGCTATTTTGAATAGTGCCTTAGAAACTTTTTCAGTTTGAACATCTTTTGCTCTTGGACTTAATATAGTTGAAATTAAAACCTTGAAGGGATCATTTGTAGACTCTTGGAAGAATGTAGCAACAGGAGTAGTATATTTTGGATATTCTTTTTTTAATATTGTTAAGATTTTTTCTTTTTCCATATTATGTAAATTATTGCTAGTAAAATTAATGAATAATTAATTGCCATAAATGTAGGATTTGCCCAAGAAATTCCATTTAGTTTAAAATTAGATATAGGATATAAAAAGGGAGTTGGGAAAAATTCTTTAGTATGTGTAAAAATATCTATGAAAATATGTAGAGGCCAGGTTAGTAAGAAATAATGGAATTTTTTTGTTATTATGTAAACTAATAAGATCACTATGAAAGCAATGATTAAACTATGAGTTAAGTTATATGAAATGTGAACATATTGAGGAATAGTAGAAATATCTGGTGGGCCTGGTTTACTTGTTAGGAATGTAGGCAGGTTTGCTAAAAATAGTATTCCAAAAGAAAGTAAATCTGGAAGAACTCCAAAAAGAATAGCTAAAAATTTATTTCTATCTTTATAAAAAAGAAAGTAAGACCAAAACCCATGTGCAAATATATCCATTTATTTGAAAATTTCTCCTGTTTCTAAACTCCAAAACAATAAATCTAGTTCATCTATTGGGATGTTAAATTTAGATGAAAATAGTTTAAATTTGTTTTCTATTTCTAAATATTTTTTAGTTGTTAGTGATTGGGGTAGACTAGAGATTATATTAAATTTAACTAAATTCTTTAGAATATGTCTATCAAGAATAGCTAGGTCCCTATAACCAATATTTCTTAGAAAATGGGAAGATTCCTTTAGACCATAACCTTTAACATTATTCACAAAATAATCTCTTAATTCAGTAGAATCCTTTATTTTTTTTAATGCTAATTTATGCTCTTTGAAGTTATTTTTAGCTTCTAGTAAATATTTTGTTTTATTATTGTGGAAACGTATTTTTTGTTTTAAGATGTTTGTTGGATCTACTTCTTTATTTAGAAAATCTAATTTCTTTAATTCTTTAATACAAGAGTCTGCTCTTTTAGCACTAGATTGAGGTGTTAGTAAACAAAAACAAAGTTCGTAGAATATATCTTTATTATTTGAAAAATCATTTAACCTTGATTTTATTTCAGATTTCTTTTTGTTATAATTTTTTAGAAGGTTTTTCATTCCTCAACGTGAATACAATCTACAGGACAAATAGATTCAGCTTCTTTTGCTTTGTCTATTTTTTCTTTTATTTCTCTTTTCTCTAAAGTTCCTTCAGACGTTTCTTCTTTTTCGCAACCAATTAGTTCTGCCTTTATTTCACTATTTTCTTCTTTCATTTTAAAGTATTCAGGACAAACTGATTCACAAGAGTAGCAACCAATACATTTCCAAACTTCATGTTTTATTTTCGCCATTTTTTTCTTTTATTATCCCCTTTCCAATTTATTACAGGTGTGAGATGTTTTAAAACTTTTACGGAATCTTTTTGAGCTTCCATTACATCATATATATTTTTGTATGCCATAGGTGCTTCATCTAATGTTCCTTCTGTAATTGTACCTCGAATTCCTACCATACTTTCTTTGAATTCTTCCATTGTAATATTATTTTTAGCACCTGATCTACTCATAATTCTTCCAGCTCCGTGACTTGAACTATTTAAGAAATTATCCTTACCAAGACCTTCTACTAAGAAACAACCTTCTTTCATGTTTCCTGGAATAACACCACGTTCTCCTTTCTTTGCAGGAGTTGCACCTTTTCTATGTATGAATGTATTATCTTCTAGAATTGCATGATTGTGATTTTTGTTTGTCCAAACTTCATATTCTAGTTTTTTATTTAAAATATCTGATATGGCTATAATAGTTTTTCTTATAATTTCTAATCTATTTAGTAATGCGAATTCTAGTCCAAAGTCTAAAACATTAAGGTATTCTTTACCTAATTCTGAATCGACATCTAAAGGAAAAGTTGCTTCAAAATTTTGATCTGAACCTGCACTCTTTTTCATGTATTTTTCAGCTACTTGAAAACCAATACCTCGACTTCCTGAATGCACCGTAATCCAGACTTCATCATTATATTTACCTAGTTCAATAAAATGATTTCCTTCACCTAATGAACCTAAATGCTTGAGTGCTTTTCTTTCTAGGAATTCTAAGATATTAGGATTATATGGACCTTTTTTGAATTTTTCTAAAATTTCATTGAATTTTTCTTTAGTTTCTTTAGTTACATCTTCTAAACTACTTGTCATTCCTAGACCCATTGGAACACTTTCTTTTACTTTATTGTAAATTTCTTCAGTATGTTGTTTTATTTTTTCTATTGTAATGTCTTCTAGATGTGCTGAGGTCATACCGCAACCAATATCAAAACCAACCCATGCTGGAACTACTTTGCCCTTTGTTATTAATACCGAACCAATTGGTGCTGCATAACCTACATGAGCGTCAGGCATTAAGGCTGCTTCTATAACGAAATCATGAGATTTACACTCTTCAAATTGTTCCATTGTTATTTTACCTGGATTAATAGCATGGTTATGGGATTTCATGTTAAAAAGAATAAATTCAGCATTATAAAGATTTTCTTTAATGAGTTAATTGATTGCTTTGTGCTATTAAGTATTTTAAATATGCTCATATATACTGTAAAATAGATATTCTAGGCAAAGGTTACCGGACAAACACTTTTAAAATATTTATAAATAACTTATACTTATGTTTTTTATGGATAAAGAGAGTTCATTAGCTATTTTTCAAGGAGAAAATATAAGAAGAACATGGTATAATGGAGAATGGTGGTTTTCTATAATTGATGTTGTTGGTGTATTGTCTGAATCGGTTGATCCTAAGGGTTATTTAAAGGATATGAGGAGACGTGACAAGGAAATTTCTAAAGGATGGGGGCAAATTGCCACCCCCCTTATTATTTTTACATCTGGTGGAAAACAAAAGATGAATTGTGCAAATACTGAAGGGTTATTTAGAATAATACAATCTATTCCTTCTAAAAAAGCTGAACCTTTTAAGTTATGGTTGGCAAAAGTGGGTTATGAAAGAGTACAAGAAATAGAAAATCCTGAACTTGCCCAGAAACGAATGAAGGAATTATATAAATTAAAAGATTATTCTGATGACTGGATTGAGAAGCGAGTTAGAGGTATTGTAATAAGAGATGAACTTACAGATGAGTGGAATAAAAGGGGAGTACAAGAAAAAAGAAATTATGCAATTCTAACAGCAGAAATCTCAAAAGCTACATTTGGTATGACACCAAGTGAATATAAGAAACTCAAAGGACTGAAAAGAGAAAACCTGCGAGACCATATGATGATTTGGAATTAATGTTTACTATGTTGGGAGAAGCTTCTACAACTAAAATTGCAAAAAGTAAAGATGCAAAAGGTTTTAAGGAAAATAAAAATGCTGCAAAGGAAGGGGGAGAATTTGGAGGGGTTGCAAGAAAAGAATTAGAAAAAAGAATTAAAGAAAAAGTTTTTACAAAAAAGAATTATTTGAAAGAACAAGAGAAATTTAAAAGATTAAAATAAATCATAGAAAACATTATAATGGGTTAATGAAATTTTAAGCTATGGGAAGAAGAGTTGAGAGTCCGAGTTCTATTAATATATATAGACAATGTCCTAGGAGATACTATTTTCAATATATTGAAAAGATACCTACAAGGCCAAGTGTTCATTTGGCCCGTGGAAGTGTTGCACATAAAGTTTTTGAGAATATATTTTCTTTTATTCCAAAGAATAAGGAAGAATTGTATGAATATTCATTAAGGTTACTAAAGAAATATTGGGATGATGATGAATTTTTTAAAAAAGATAGACATGAGGAATTTTTTCAAGAGACTAGTTTAATGGTTATTAATTGGTTAAATCAATTTACAAATAAAATTGATAATTTAAATATGGATTTTGTTGAAGGCTTTAATTTTTTAAAACCTAAGTTGATAGAAGAAGAATATAGAAGTGAGAATTACCAAGTTAGGGGTTTTATTGATGTTGTTGAAGAAGTTGATGGAAAAATAAGATTAATGGATTATAAAACTTCCAAGTTAAAGCCTGGCATTTCTGAGGATTATAAATTACAATTAGGGATATATGCTTTATTGTATAATGAAAAAAATCAAAAGAAAGCAGAGAATGTTGGCATTTATTTTTTGAGGGGAGAGGAAAAAATATTAGATGTTGATGATAGGTTAGTGGAATTTGCTAAAGAAGAAATTAAAAAAGTTCATGATAGTACGGACTCAGATCAAATTTTAGATTATGGAAAAAATAAGGGTCCTTTGTGTAATTACTGTGATTTTTATGATAAATGCTTTGGAAAAAAAGATTTAAATGATTATTGAATGATTATTTTATTTTTCCTAAATTTATTTAAATGAATTCTATGGGTGTAAGGTTATGGCGATAGTTTATGCTTTGATTAGAGGAGTTCCTTTAGAAAAACATTTACCTAGTTTTCAGGAATTTAGACCTATAGGTGGTAGTCGATTATTAAGTTTTGATGAATATGTTTCTGCTGTAAAAGAAAATTCTTCAAATTTAGGTGTTAGTAAGAGATGGAATGGTTTGTTTTGGGATGTTAAAGATGTAGTTAGAGAAAGAGCTTTGGTAAAGGTACCTTATGCCCATGTAAGGGGAAGATATGATCGATTATCTAATGAACTTGCAAATGAATTTCAGGCAAGAATAGAAGAAAATTTAAAAATGGGTGAAGGAGATAGACATTTTAGTTTTGAAGGTGGTCATGATTGGTCTGATCAAGAAACAGTTGGATTAATTACGGTTATGATGTTTCCAGAACGTGACCCTAATTTTTTAGCTTTTGAAATTCAAAAAAAATTAAGAAAAGGATTGGAAGAAGGTTTAAGTGGACGAGTTGATCTTATTTATTCTGCAAGTGATTTTGCAAGAAGTTTTCCATTTACATTAAGAAAATCTAATTTTGAAATCGATGGTTTATTGGGTATTTATCCTGATAAGGCTAGTCTAATGGATGTTAGTCCTGTATTAAATCCAAATGATGAAATTTTTAAGCCTGATGAAATTCATGAAGCAGTTAGTGTATTTTTTCCAGTACCAGAAAATAAAGTTGTTTTTTTTGCTAATACAATGTACAACCATAATGTTCGTCCAGTATCCTCTGAGTAAATTAAATTGGTAAATAATTTATTTTGTGTTCTTTAGTTACTTGTAAAATATCATAATCAGATATTAAATCTGGAAAATTATTTCTTAATTCTCTAATTAAATCTGTAAATTCTTTTTGATCTTTGACTTCAGTTTCTATTTCTAATTGCCATTCCCCTAGAATTTCTACTAAATAAACTACAAAGTTGTATTGACTGCAGAAACTATATAGTTTTTTTTCATCTTCTTTTGTACAGTTATTTAATTGTATCAAGGCTTTGTAAAATTTTCTTCCAATTTTATCTAAATTAATAAAAATTCTATAACCTTGAATTATTTTTTTATCTTCTAGGATTTTTATTCTATTTTTAATTGTGTGATAGGTAACATCTAATTTTCTTGCTATTTCTTGGTTAGATTGTTTACAATTTTCTGATAATTCTTTTAGAATACTTGTATCTAATTTGTCTAAGTGACTCTCTTTAGGTTCAAAACCATAGTATTTTTGAGAAAATTCTTCTCTTTTATTTTCCAATAAATAATCTCTTTTGAAATGGTAGTTAACAATGGATGCTGAATAGTTATATTTTGAAAAGTAATTTCCTATATCTTCTTTTACTTTTTTTAAAATATTATTTAGGTGAATTGAGTTTTTTGCTGCAAAAACAATTTCTAAATCATATGAACCCGAAAGATTAACAAACCAGAGAATATTAGGATGTTTCTTGAAATAGTTTATTATTTCTTTTTCTTTTTCTTTATTAACATTTTTGTATCTTAGATAAATTCTATAGGTTAAGTGGTTTAAACGATGAATATCTATCACACTCATAAAACCTAGGATAACTTTTTCTTTGATTAATTTTTTAATTCTATAATTTAGGTTTTGTTTTGAAATATTTACCTTTTTAGCTAATTCTGACAATGGAATTCTCGCATTATAATCTAAATTATACAATATCTTATAATCGGTTTTATCAATTTTCATTTCTTTATTTAGTTATATATTGTAATTTAATATATAAATACTTCTATTTGTAAAAAATATTAATAATATTGTTTTATATATTAATAGTATGTTACTACTTTAAAGAACTAAATGGTTGAGGATAGAGTGAAGCTCATTTACCTTTCCTCAATTGTTTAGATTAGGGTATGTAAAATGGAAGATAAAAATTTAATTGAAAGAATTGTAGTTCCAAGACATATAGGTGATATTACTTATACTGGTTCAGCTTTTGGTTCAGGTACATATGAAGAAATAGGGAAACAAATTCTAGAAAAAGGACATAGGGTTCCAACAGGAGATTTGTCAATTTCTTTAATTCATGCTGCTTATTTTGATGATACTGTAAAAAATACTCTAGATGCAAAAAATATTAGAGATATTTTGGAAATGAAAGTTGCTGGAAAAGGGGGTTATGCTATCTATAATCGAAATATTTGTACTTTTGAAGGGGTTTATGTTGTTCAAGATGAAGGAGTACAAGGAGTACAAGCCCCATTTAATATTGAAGAAATTGAAGATAACCTATTAGGGGGGGATACAGAATTAGGAGTAAGATTTAGCCAGGATAGAAAAGTAAGATTTGCTCCAAGATCTTCTTTTTATATGCCCATGAATTCATATCGAAGGGCATATAGTGCCATTTCACATCATACACATGCAACACTAGAATGCGATGGACTTGTAATTGCATCTTTTGGACCAGAAGGGGCAAAACAACTTGCTGAAATTTCCTCTGTTTTTAATGGAAATCCGAGAATAGGGAATAATTTTTCTAGTACCGGGGAAACTGGACAAATTACTAAAGGTGTGACCTATTTAGGTACATCTAGTAGTGAAGATAAAAAAAGAAATTCCATTTTTTTGAATTTAAGGGAGTGTTTTAGTTTACCTTTTGCTTTTGGAGTGACTGATGTAGATGAATTTGATTCTTCTAAAGAAAGATGTAAAAATGGGAAATGAGTGGGGGTAAAAAAATGAATGAAAAAGATACGGAAATGATAAAAATAGTTGGAAAAGATACTTTGAAAATTTTAATTAATTGTTCTTATCCTATTGCAGGAAATTTTCCATTTAAATATCAAGAAAGAATACAACAAACTACTAATGAGTTATTTAATCCTGAAGATGCATTTAAAACAACTTTAGTTACAAATCCAATTATATATATTTTGGGGTGTGCTAGTTTGGGGGCTTATCTTCCTGATTCAGAATCTGAAAATATTTCTGAACATAAAATTGCTGGTGGAGCTATAGGTGGTGTATGTGCAGCCGGATATGCTGTTATGGAAAATGTTATTCGTAATGACGTAAAAAAGGTAAATAAGAAGATTCTTGCTTCTTTACCATTTTATGTTACATTTTTACCTTTTAGAATTCTTTCTGCTGCAAAAAAATATTTTATGACAGTTGAAGAAGAAGCAGAAAAAAATATTGAAAATAGAAGACAAGTTGCAGACATTACACAAATTACTGATGCAGAATATTGTGAACCTGATGGGGATGGTGGGTAAAATGAATGAAAAACATGTGGAAATGGGAAGAATAATTGAAAGAGATATTTTGAAACCTTTGTTAAATTTTCTTTCATATCCTATTGCTGGAAATCTTCCACTTAAATATCAAGAAAAAATACAACAAGCTACTAATGGAATCTATGATCCGGAAGATGCATTTCAAACAACATTAGTTACAAATCCTGTTATGTATACCTTAGGTGGTATTAGTTTAGGTATTCATTTTTTTGATTTTGATGGGGCTAAATTTCCTGCAGGAGCTTTAGGTTTTGTATGGGCAGCAGGATATACAGCTATTGAAAACCTTTTTCGTAGTGAAATGAAAAAAGAACATAATGATATTAATGCTTCATTACCATTTTTTGTTGCAACTATGCCTTTTAGAGTTTGTTCTGCACTAAAATACGCTTTTAATGAAATTGCGGATGAAGCAGAAGAAAATATTGAAAATAGAAGACAAATTGCAGATATTACACATGTTACGGATGCAGAATATTGTGGATTAGATAAAGAAAGTGAGTAAAATGAGTATAGAAAGAAGAAGAGCTAATTTTATTTTTTAATTTGTTTTTAACAAAGTTTTTATACTATTTTTCTTCCTTTATTATATGGCAAAAGTAAATAAAAATAAATTAAAAGAAATTGCTTTGCAAAGAGTTAATGATTTAATGAAAGAAGCTAAAGATAATGTTAAGGAAGATAAAGAATTAAGTAGAAAATATGTTCAATTAGCAAGAAAAATTGCTATGAAGGTTAATTTAAGATTACCAAAAGAAATTAAAATTAAATTTTGTAAGTATTGTGATTCATACTGGACTCCTGGAAAAAATTTAAGAGTAAGAGTTGATAAAAATAAAATAATTTATTATTGCCTAGATTGTAAACATTTTAGACGTTATGGGAAGTAAGGAATTTTTTTATTTCTTCTACTGGTGTAGCCGTTATACGCATACGCATTTCTTTTGGGAAACATTTTAGATAACTTGACCAAGAATAACGCTCATCTAAAAATGCAATAACACCTTTATCTGTTTCACTTCTAATACATCTTCCATAGTTTTGAATGGAGGTTATAATTGCAGGATACAAATAACCATAATCCCAACCTCTTTGAAATTTTTTATCATAATAATCTATCAATGCTTTTGTTTCGACGTCAGGTGGAGAGAGTGGAATACCTACAATTAATACTGCCTTTAATAAATCTCCAATTAAATCAATACCTTCTCCAAAACTTCCTTGAGATACTGCTAACAATACTGCTCCTGATGCCTTGTATGCTCTAAAACGTTCTAGTAAATCTTCACGATCAGTTTTACCTGCTTTTTGATCCTCCATTAGTATTGTTTTTCTACATAATGGTTCAAATTCTTTGTAGATTTGATCTCTAAATTTGTAACTTGGGAAGAAAATTATTGAGTTACCCTTAATTTCGTTAATTATATTGGAAGAAATCAATGCAATTTTTCTATACATTGCCTCAGTACGTTGAGTGAATTTAGTTGTAACACCTTTAACAATTAAATTAAGTTGATTTTCTTTTGGAAATGGACTTTTATATTCTAATAATTTAGTATTTGTTAATCCCCACAGATTTTTGTACATTTCAGTGGGTAGTAAAGTTCCAGACATAAATATTGAGAAATAAGAAGCATCCACTACTGGTTGTACAATTAAAGCAGGATCAAGACAACGATAGCTTATAACTATATTTGACTTTCCAGTTCTGAGAAATCCTTTTTGGATTATTCTTATAAAACTTTCATCTGGCCCTTGCCATGAAGATAGGAATTCAACAATTGAGTTAACATAACTTCTCTTTTTTTCTTCAATAATCTCTTCACTTAAATCACGCAAATCTAGATATAATTGAGATGAATTTTCTATTTTAAATTCTTCTTTTAGTATTCTAGCTTCTTTTTCCTCTATTGGAACTTTTTTAGCTAAGTTTTCTAATTGGTTTTTTACTTCTGATAGGGATTCAGCTAAACCTTCTGCTTTGAATTGAATACATTCTTGAATAGCTCGTTCTAGAACAAATGAAGATAAGGTGGACGTCAATAAATCTCTAGCTTTTTGGTTTATGTTGTGAGATTCATCAAAGACTATAATTGTTTTTGCAAGTTCTTTATCAGTTCTTTTTAGAAACCTGTCTCTAATACTTGGATTTAGGATATGATTGTAGTCTGCTATTATAACATCTGCTTTTTTTGCAATGTCTGCTGCGATTTCATATGGGCAGAATTTTCTTTCTGTACAAGTTTTATGCAATGCTTCTACATGCATGGGGAATGATAATTCTTCTATTATTCCTTTTACTCTTGCAATATTATTTTTATCTTTATAGTTGGTGTAATATTCACAGGAGTCGTCATCCCTTAATTCTTTACAATATTCATAAAACTCAGATGCACTAGATTTAGTTACATTTGGTTGAGCGCACATCCATTTTTTCCCTATAAAATCTGATACTGTTAGATTGGGATGGAATTTATTTTTTATTGCTTTTATCGTTTCTATTGCAATTTTATGTTGAGAATGTCTGGGTGTGATAAATATTAAACTTAATTTGTTTTGTAAAATATAAGGAATTAAAGTTGAGAAAATTGCTGCTGTTTTTCCTGTACCTACAGGAACATGAGCTATAATATTATCTTTTGTTTCTGTTGATTTTATGATCTCTTTAATAAAATCATCTTGAGTTGGTCTTACAGTATCATGGGGAAAATAAAGTTTCATAATTTAAAAAAAGAAAAAGAGGTTTAAAATACTTATTGATTGCCGTAAACTGTTCTACTTCTTTGCGGTCTTGGTCTAATTTCAGGTCTAGAATGTGTTGGTTCTCTTGTGGGGCTAGTAGGTCTTTGAAATTGTGCTAAACTACTATCTATCATTACCCCTACATCTGATCTTGTTACTAATTCAGCAGTTAAACCAGTATCTTTAAAATATTGTTCTACGCCTTTTTGAACTTCACTACCTAAATCAATAATATTTGCCCCATATCCTGTAGCCCTTTCTAACTCTTCTGGATTGATTTTTTTTGTTAATTCATACGCATCTCCGTTAGAATCTACCATAATTGTTTTTTGATTATCAGGTGTGATAAACAAATTAAATCCATTGGGAAATGTTGGATTATGGATAGCTGTTTCAAGATTATCAGCAAATTTTCCAGGTATTTCCCCAATATAATCCACTGCTCCACCAAGGTGCGTAGGAATTTTAGCAATATTTCCTGGAATTTCTGCAATAAATTCCCCCGTGGATGATAATTCATCACTAAAGGTATAGGCTCCAATTCCTAAGGCTAATGCCCCAGTTACGACATATGTTATTGTGGATAATCTTTGATTATTATGAAAATTTCTACCTCTTTCTTTTGTAGAATTTAATCTATCTTTTAAATTAGCAGCCATTTTAGAATTTCTTAAATTATTAAATCCTTTTCTTCCAGCATTACTAAAATATGTTCCAACACCTTGAAATGTTTCTACGATACCATCTTTTATTTTTGCAGGACCAGTACGAAAATCTAGTATATCCTTTGATTCAGAATCATCAATAAGACTCGCATCTTCTGTAGATTTATTATCATTCATTTTTTAGTTACCCCCTAATTGGTATAATTATTACCATTCTTGAGAAGTTAAACCTTATAAATCTTTTGCTATGTTACACTGCAAATATTTATATATATTACTTATTTTTTATAATATGATGGAAGAGGAAAATAAAAAGAGGATTCTTGAAATTTTAAAAGAAACATTAAGGGCTATTAGCTTTGATAAGCCAGAATTATTAAAGGATCAAGGAGATAAAATAATTCATTCAGCTACATTAACTCAAGAAGATAATATTGTGAGTTTTTCTGTATTGATTTATGCTTTATCAAAGATTTATAGTAGGGATACCTATAAGCAGTTTAAGAGTTGGAATCAATTTCATAAAACTGTAATTAATGATTTGAATAATGCTGTTAAATTTTTAGAAAATAATGAAGAAGATGAATATTATAATTCAATAAAGAGTATATTTTCTTTTATAGATAGTTTAGATAGTAAATTAAAAGTTTTTATTAAAGAAGTTTTTGAAAAGGCTAAAATTCATAGGGCAAGTAGATTACATGAACACGGTATTTCTATTGGGAGAACTGCAGATATTTTAGGAGTTAGTAAATGGGAATTAATGGAATATGTTGGAAAAACTGGTATTAATGACTCCGAAGAATCAATGACCATTCCAATGGATAAGAGATTAAGAACTGCGAGGAAGATATTTTCATGAAATCTATAGTTTTTGATACAAGTAGTGTTATTAGTATAATGACTAATAATTTGATGGATACGTTGATTAAATTAAAACAAGATTCTGGCGTTAATTATGTTATTACAGATGAAATTAAAAGAGAATTATTAGATGTCCCCTTACAAGGTAAGAAGTACAAGTTAGAAGCTATAATGTTAAGTCATTATCTAAATAAATATTTTAAGACTTTTTCTAATCTTAATTTTGAATCAATGACTAATTACATATTAGAGAAATGTAATACTTTATTTTCAATTAATGGAAAAGCTTTGAAGTTAGTAGATAAGGCAGAGGTTGAAGGATTAGTTGTAGCTATGATTAGTAATGCTGATGCGTATGTTGTTGATGAAAGAACAATGAGATTAATTGTTGAAAATCCTAGAAGATTACATAAGTTACTAGAGAAAAAGTTTCATTCCAAGATTGAAGTTGATTATAAAATATTAAGGGAATTTGAAACTAAATTTGAAAATATTGAGATATTAAGGTCGAGTGAATTAATGGTTACAGCGTATTATAAAAATTTATTTGTTAAATATAATTATGATGAACAAATTTTAGAAGCTCTTTTATGGGGTTTAAGATTAAGGGGTTGTTCTATTTCTAGGGAAGATATTGACGCAGTAATGAAATTAAAAAGGTAATTATTATAAATATAGTAATTCGTGATTTTTATACGGGGGCGTAGCATAAGCCGGTAGTGTAATCGGCTCCAGACCGATTGATCCGGGTTCAAATCCTGGCGTCCCCAATACTATATCTAGGACAAGGATATCAGTAGACAATTATTTATAACTTGATTGCACTGTTTCGATAAACAAACTTTCTTAACTAATTTGATGCGCTTCTGTTCTTATTATAATTTAAAAGTTTAAATAAATAACCTTTTATTTAGAGATAAAAAAGAAAAAAATTAATCTAATGTTGTTTGAAGCCTTCTTGTCATGTCACCATAATGTTGAAAAGCACTATCATGTTTAAAATAGCTTTTCCATATTACTCATATTTTCTATCAATGGCATAACCTAATGTTTCAAACCCATCAGCTACTTCTTCTACAATGGCCATATTAAAAAACATTCCACCTACTCTATATCCTGATCCATTAAGAGTTTGAGCTGTTGTGGGTACAGTTAAAAGACCACCAGCTGAAGCTAATCCTGTACTTATGTCCACTAAAAAAGGAAGTACACAATTATCTCTTTCTCTTGCGAAATCACTATTTAAACCAAATCTGCTCACTAATATGTCAGAATCTTTGTTAGTTATAACAGCAGGAATGTCACTTTCAGAAAAAACAGCACAAAATTCTTGATTTTTATCAAGGCAATTTTGCATTTCATCTGTATCTCCTCTTATTGGAGATTCACCAAAATGTAAATCTACTTTTTTTGTTAAATTCATTTTAAATTTCCCCCTTATTGTTCCTAAAATTAACAATTTCATGTATATTTAAATCTTTCTATTTTGTTACTATTTATAAGTAATTAAATAATCCCTTAAGATATTTTTTTAACATGAGTTGAATCTTCAGATGCTATTATTAATCCATTATCTGTTCTGTGATATGAGTAGTGCCTCATTTTCAAGTTATCAATAACAGGACTTCTATTACTTTTTGGCCATCCAAAACCAATAGCTGATTCAAATACATGAGGATTTTTCTTAGAATAATCTAATTTAGGATCTTGCAAACTTTCTTTAAATATGGAAACATGAGCTATAACTCTACCTTCAATAACATCATTAAATACACTTCTTATACCTCCTTTTGCCATTCCAGATCCGGAACCGTACTTAAATTCATCTGGATCAACTGGAGCTTGTTGTAAAAAATGCATATCACCCAAATCTGCCTCATATCCCAAAACAAAAAATAATGCTCCCTGATATCTACAACATCCTGATTTATTTTGTAGGGCTTCAGCTAAAGTATGAGTTTCAAAGACCATATCTTGATGAAATTGTCTAGCTTGAGGATCAGGATTTGTAGTAGATTGTTCATATGCATTAATCATAGACTTAATAGCAATCTGTTTTAAAGCATCAAGTTTCCCAGTAAATGGCATTCCTATTAGTTCTCTTGCTTGTGAAACTAATTCTTCCAATTCTGGAGATTCATTTATTAAAACTCCAAAAGGTTCAATACCAATATAAGTCTCATGAGTTTGCATAAAATTTGTAACTATCTAATGGTACTTAAATGTTTTGATTGATGTTTTTATTTTTACAATGTAAGAACCACAACCTAATCTTTTTCTTTAGAATATTTTCATTGACTAATTTAATGCGCTTCTATTCTATTTAAGATTTGGATGTTTAAATAAATTTCTGATAAATATACAAATTTAATATTATTATATTCAGGACAAGGATAGTTAAGAACCGAACACTTTTGATTGAGGTGTGGCGTCCCCATAAAATATCTGTAGATTTACTAGCAAACTAAATTTTGTTATAGGTGATATTTATGAAGTTTTAAGAATAATAGATAGAAATTAGAAACATATATATATATCTGTATATGATCCCCATGTAATGTTTATTAAAAATAAAAGGAGATGATACACTTGAATAAAAAAATATTATTAGTAGCTTTACTTTTTTCTGTTGTTTTATTAATTAGTAGTTGTGAAGATCAAGCAAAGGGGAGACAATTGCAAACTTGTTCTGATTTATCTGGAGATCCTCAAGAGTGTACCCAAAGTGGTTTAGATTGTGAATGGGTAAATAATAATTGTGTGGAAATTGGTTCGAATGATATTATTACTGAAGATCCTACTGAACCTTCAAGTGGAGGAAGTGATAGTGGAGGAAGTGCTAGTAGTGGAAGTAGTGAATCTGATGAAATACAACAAGTAGAAATGCGACCAAAAGCTTGTGAGAGTGCTGGTTGTGACGATGGACAAGTTTTATGTGAATTAGATGATCTTAAGAAAGTTTGTAGTAATGATAACCAATCTTGTTTTGACGGCCGTGCTTCAAATGGGGTTAATTATAGTCTTGGTGGAAGCGTTATAGCAACGTGTAAATTAATAGAATTGGATAATGAAGATGAAATTTTAGAAGACCCAGTTAATAATGGTTCTAATAATGGAACTATTGATGAATCTATAACAGGGTACACATCTTATTCTGATCCATTTACTATAAGCACTGATGATGAAAATATAAAATTGACAATGACAACCCGAGCAGAAGACTCATTAGGTAATAATTTTAGACAAAATTCTTTGGAAAATTTTAGGCTTTGTTACAAAACAGCTAATGGAACATGGAATTGGGGTGAAGATTGGGATGAATTGTTTGTAGTTTCAAATAGAAAACTGGTCCATAAGAATGTTGTAGGTGTAGATAAACTCGAAGATTTAGAAGGTACAATGTTCTTGTATAACTTTGGAGATGATAGTCATGTTTTAAAGATTACGAGAATTGATACTTCTAGAAATATGACTAATTTTAGGGCGATAGATAGAGATGTAGACTATATAAACAACAGATATACTGAAGGAGAGAATACAGTATTTACATTTATGGATCATGACTTTACTTTAAACCTTAATAATAGGTTTGGATATATTGAATTCATGGAAATAAATGATGAATCTGCATTAGTTAGTGAAACAGGTGCAAAACTTATCTTTAAGGATCCAACATACTGTAACTTCGAAATGGATTTTCCAAGATAAGTACCTTTTTTCTTTTTTTCTTTTTGTAAAATTTTAAATAATCAAAGATTATTAAATCTTAATGAAATTTAATATTACTAGGGCCAAAGTTTTATATTTAATATCTAAACACCAATCTGTTAATGTGAGTGACTTGGTTAAATTTATGGACATATCATCAGGTTCAATAATCTACATGTACTTAGATGAACCTAAGAAAGCTGGACTAATTGAATACAAAAAAGAAAGTAAAAAGCGAGGACAACCAACTTTAGTGTCTAATACTTCTAAGGTTGATCTTATTGATTTTGATAACTTAAAGTGAATTGTTAATAAACTTGATAGTTTAAAAGAAGTAAATGCTATCTTAGCAAGAACCGAACACTTTTGTGTGAGGTGTGGCGTCCCCATCTATGTTTTTAATGAGAATTGAATATTTTTTAAGTAAATGAAGAATTATTATTCTAACGAAAGCTTTATAAAATATTAACTATTAAGTGAAAACAATTATTATGTTTACATGGGGGTAAATTTAAATGAGAATAAATAATCATGGAATAAAGAGTTCTATTCTTAGAACAATATTACCAGTTGCAGCTGCAGCAGGAATTGCTTTTTCAGCTACGGATGCTAGTGCAGAAGAAGTATTTACTACAGAACAAGTTACTGCTTTGGCAGAAACTTTAGATGTAAAATATGACAAGTTAGGAATAGATGTTACACCAGGAGATAATTCTGTTATTTTGAATTTTTCACCTGATTCTAGTGGACAAAGAGTTACATTTGATCAATTGGATATAGACAATAATTGGGTTCCAAGTATTGTAAATCCTGATGATGTTGTAGCTAAAGATGATACTACTTATCAAATAAAAGGAAGTTTAGACTTTGATCAACCTCATAAAAATAAATGGGAAGATGCAAGTTATGTAAGGGCTGAGTTATTAAGACAAGATTCAAATGGTGGTTGGGTTCCTGATTTATCTCTAAATCCTATAACTTATGAAGCACACCAAGGTACGGCTCATTCAGTTAGGGCTGAGTTGCATAATAGTAGAGATAGAGCAATGCAAAATGAGATGTCTGGTATACTTGCTAAAGTTGAAAGAGATTTTAATGTAAAATATGGTGATGGGGCTATTGGATTTACCTTATTAGATGAAAATAGTAGTAAAATTAGTAACGGATTTCGTAGTATTTGGAATTTGGGACTAGAAAGAAATGGAGAGTTAAAAGGACCATATAATTCTATTACTCAAAATGTTTCATTTGAAGGTGTTAATGGGGAAATTATAGCTTCGTGGATTTTAGAAGATCAGCCTCAAGATGATGGTAGTGTTAATACTGATGTTTTTACATTGGGAAGAAATAATGGATCCCAATATAATATTGCTGATGTAGAAGTTAGTTATGACACTCAATCAAGAAGAGGACATGCACAAGGAAATTTAGTTGTTGGACCTGTGGTAGATTTTGAAAGAGGTTTGGTTGCAGAAATTCCTGCTGAGGCTTATGCTTCTATGATTGAAAGTTTAGTTTTGAATGGTGCTCCTGAATTTGACAATATTCCTGGTTATAATCCAAGAATGAGAATAGCTGCAGGAGATACAGTTAGATTAGATTTAAATGCTACTGATATTGATGGAGATGCTCTTACTTTTGCTTTAATTGGTATGAAAAATCCATATCAAATGACAATAGATTCACAATCTGGTGAAATTTATTGGCCTACAGCAGAGGAAGATATTGGACATAGTATTGTTAATGTATCTGTTAGTGACGGGATTAATGGTGCTGTTGAAAGAGAATTTCCTATAACAGTTTATAGGCTTGCAGTTGAAGATCAAGAAGAATCAAATAGGGCATTATCAGCTGGATTATTTGGAAGATATGGTTTAGACGATGGAGAATTATCTTGGGAAGCTAGGGTTGAAGGTGGATTAGGTATGTTCTTTGTTTCAGGGGCAGTATTTGATAATATAGGTACAGTGGACGACGTTAGAAGAATGGAAGACCAAGTGGGAGATTATAATATAGTTAATGAAGAAACTAAGTCTTCCTCATCTAAGGGTTATATAGTTAGAGCTGGTTTAAATTTGGAAGGTGGACCTATTACTTTTTCACCTTTTGGAAGTATGACTCAAGTAGAAGATTTAGATGTAACTAAAACTTTGTTAGAAACTCATGGTTCAGAAGGATTACATTCAGAATACAGGGTTAGGGATGGACGCGAAACTAATCATTGGAAACCTGGTGTGGGTATGAATGTAGCAATGAATTATGGAAATGCAGTTATTGAAGGTGGAGCAGAGTATACTCATGGAAGGGGCCTTGGATTTAGTTTAGGGGCAAGATTAGGAGTTGGAAAATAAAATGAAAAAAACAATCTTATTTTTTATATTTTTATTGTTGAGTGTAGCTAGTGTATATGCTGGTCCGGTTGATGTAGTTGGACAATGGGTTACACAAAGTAGTGCTGAGCAAGGAGACGTAGTTGAATTTTCTTATTTATTTAATTCATTTGATACTTATACTTACACCATTGAATTGAAAAATTCAAATGATGGTGTTTTAATGACATTAGAAGAAGGTACTAGAACAGGACCTTCTAGTGGCAGTATTTTATTAGATACTGATGGATTGGCTATTGGTGTCTATACTGTTTTAATTATAGCTAGAACTAGTGATTATACAGATACACAAAATTTAGATTTAAGTGTTATTGAACCAAATGTAACTTTAAATAATAATCCAGTAATCATAAGTGAACCTGTAACAACTGCTAGTATTAATCAACAATATGTTTATGATGTAGATGCTACAGATGCTGATGGAGATGTATTAAGTTATTCAATTGTAGTTATTAATGTAGATCAGTTTGTTTCTAATAATTTTGATGGAATAATTGATTCTGTGACTGGCGTAATTACTTGGATACCTTCAACAGAGGAAGAATATAGTTTTACTGTTATGGTTACAGATGGACATGGTGGAGTAGATGAACAGAGATTTAATGTTTTAGTTAATGCAGAAGTTCCTAATGAACCTTATTTTACTAATGTTCCTGGAGAAGTTAATTTAGTGTATAATGAAGAATATTCATTTCAATTTGAAGCTGCAGATCCAGAAGGAGATGCTATTTCATTTAGATTAATTGATATTGAACCTGGAATGAGTATTACAAGTGATGGATTATTTACTTGGAGAGCTGGAACTTCGAATATGGGAAGACATTTTGAACCTACAGTTCAAGTTACTGATGGGATATCTTCAAGTTATTATTTATTCAAAATAAATGTAGTTAGTGCTAATTCAAATGAATTAATGCCCGAATTTTCAAGTCCTGTAGATAATAGTGGATTTTACTCAAATACTGAAGTAAGATTAGAAGGAAGAGATAAAGGTATTGGAACTCATTACACATGGCTTATTTTATTGAATGGTGTTGTTGAGGACCATTTTATGGGTGAATTAAACGTAGGAAGTATAAGCATACCTTATAATTTCTTACAAGAAGGACTATATGAAATATTATTTAGAACTTCACTTGGAAGTGTTTGGAGTGATGTTATAACACATGAAGTAAATATAATTTCAAATCCAAATGCCCACATACAATTTGTAAGTTATGAAAATCATATTTTAACTTTAGAGGCTAATGTTGCTAATCATGATGCAATTGCAAGTTATGATTGGGAAATTAATGGTGTAGAATACTCTGGACCTAACGTAGTAATTGAGTTTAGATCTGGTGTTGAGACAGTGGATGTAAGTTTAAGTGTGATTGATGTAAGAGGAACCGGATTTACAGATAGCGAAGTTTACAATTTAGATGACTATATTGTAGAAATTGATACTGAAGAAGTTAGCAAGATAAAATTAAATGATTTAACCTACATTAAACAAGGCAATGATTTACATGTATTTGTTAATATTAGAAATATTGGAAATACTGACGAAAATGTAGGATTAAGAATTAATATAGAAAGTAAAGTTCAATACGATTCGTTTAGAATAAGTAAAAATGATGTACTACAAAGACACTTAATATTTAGGAACTTAGAGCAAGGTGGACATATACTTAATGCTGAAGCAACAGTTGGTAGTGATAAGTACACTATCAATAGGGTAGCGAGAATATAATGTTGCTACCAAAAAGTTTATAAACATGTTGTTACTATCAAATTAAAAATGAATGATAATCTTAGGGGGTTAACACAATGAATAAATTACTAGGAGCAATCCTGTTAGTATTAATGGTCTTTACTATGTCAAACGTAGCTGAGGCACAAGATTTAAGCTTCGCAGATGTTGAAGTGAATGGAGCAAGTGTTTTAGATGGTAGAACACTTTATGTAGAAAGAGGAGATACTTTAAATGTTAGAGTAACTCTGATGGCTAATACAAATTTAGACGACTTAAGAGTTAAAGCTTCCATTGGTGGCTATGAATATGGTGACGTAGAGCAAGATAGTGAAATTATAAAATTAGATTCTGGTACTACTAGAGTAGTAAGTTTAAGAATACAAATTCCAGAAGATATTGACGCATCTGATGATAAAAATCTTAAAATTGAAGCATCAAATGATGATATGGAAATTGAAGATTTTTTCACAATAAGAATTCAAGAAAAAAGACATTTTGTAAATTTATATGATGTTTTTGTAAATCCTGGATTAACTGTAAGAGATTATTTGTCTGTTTCAGTTGTTTTAGAGAATCTTGGAGACTGTTTAGATGTTGATGACTGTGAACCAGAAAGAAACATAATTGTTGAAGCAGCTTTACCTCAATTAGGTATGAGTGTAAGAGATTCTGTGGATAAATTATATCCTGATAATTTAGAGGATGATTCTGATGACTCAGCAAGAGATTCAACAGCTAAAGTTAATTTACCTGTAATGGACTTAAATAATGTCCCAGCTGGATCATATGATTTAGTTGTTAGAGCTTATTACAATAGAAACCATGACTTTTCAGAAAGAAAATATACATTGGTTGTAGATAAAGGTGCAGTACAAAATTTAATTTTGAATGCAGATTCTACTAGTAAAGATATTGTAAGTAAAAGCAAAGTAACTTATTTGGTTAATATAGCTAACTTAGGAAACCAAGACAGATCATTTTTAGTAAATGTTGAAGGTGTTAGTTCCTTTGGTAGTGTTAGTGTTGAACCAAGAACTGTTACTGTAGGTGCAGGTAGTACACAAGATGTACTTGTTACAATAGATACTAATGATAAGTTAGTTGAAGGAAGTAATTTATTTGTTGTTAAGTTAATGGAAAATGGACAACAAGTTAGTGAGTTGAACTTAGAAGCTAGATCAGCAAGAGATGGTTCCACAGACAGTTTTAAGTTAGGATTACAAATTGCATTTGTAGTTTTATTAGTTATTTTAATTGTTTTAGGAATAATTGTAGCTGTTACTAGAGACAAAGACGATGGTGACAATATGAGTGAACCTGAAGTTCCTCAAGCACCTAGTAATGACGAAGAAGGTCAACAAACTTATTACTAAATCTTTTCTTTTTTTCTTTTATATTTATATGATGGAAATGTAAACCATGCAAACTGATAATAAAACTGAATCTGTAGCGCAATCTAGGCATCCATTATCTGTTGCCCATCTTTGGCGTAATTTAGGTGGTGACTATAGGCGTGAGGAAGACTATAGGGTATACAATCAATGGATTACTAATGAGGTCCATGTTATCGGTGTTGAAGGAGTAGAAATTGGAGAAAATACTGAAAATCTTTTAGGAAATTTGTTTATTATGGATGTTGGTCGAATAGATGCTGAAAGAAAAGGGCGTATTTGTAAAGTTGAGCATATTTCTGCACTAGATTTGCAAAATGTTGAAACTATAATTGGGATTGAAGGTATTAATTTAAGCACACATTATGATGATTTTTTTAAACAAGTATCACAAGGATTTGAAGATCAAGGTATAACTTTTTCAGAGTGTTATGTTCGTAATTTTGATCAAATGTTCAAACCAATTTTATCTACATATAACATTAAAAGGCGTCCTTCTGAAAGAAGCCTATCGGGTAAAGATAGGTACGGTTTTTTTATACCAGATGATGATTAATTCCAATTTAGATTTTTAATGATTACTCTAATTTTTTTAGTTCTCTTTTTTTATTTAATCTTTATACACTTATAGAGAATAAACATTCAAATATATTCTATTTAGTTACATAATATTTATATAAGAAATAACTTTCCTAGAGTAACAAAGGAGATTTGTGTTAAATGAATGGTAAAAATATAATATGGGTATTGGTGCTAGTGTTAGTACTACAAACAGCAAGTGCTGATTTTTCTTTAGAGACTGATTTAAGTGAACAAAGTGTTTGTCAAGGTGATACAGTGTTATTTACAACTACTGTAACAGGTAGTGGAAGCGTAACAGTTACCCAAGAAGGTAGTGCAGCTTCTTATAGTACATCTGTGCCATTGAATCTAAATTTGGCTAGTCAGAACGTAGTATACACGTATGTGACTCCTGCTTCTAGTACTTTACCATCTTTATATGAATTAAATGTGGTTGCTTCAGATCAAACTAATGTAAAAAAATCAAATTTAAAAGTAAATGTACAAGATTGTCATGCTTTACAAATTTCTGGTGATTTAAACAAAGATTTGTGTGAATGTGAATCTCAAAGAATTATTTTTACAGTAAAGAATAATGGGAAATTTAAGGAAACTTATGGCTTAAGTTTAAGTGGTAATGGAGAGGATATGGCTAGACTAGCTGACTCAACTATAACACTAGAGGCTAATGAAGAGAAAGAAGTTAATGTTAATGTGGACGTTTTGTGTAATGTAAAAGGTAACTATGATTTAACCTTAAGTGCTGAATCTGCAAATAGTGATGCTAGTTCCGCATTTACAACTAATTTGAATGTTGAGAGTTGTTTTGGATTTAACGCTGACTTAGCAAAAACATTTGTTAATATGTGTGAGAAAGATAGTGAGAATGTTGAATTAAGTGTTAAAAATGTAGGTGCTTTTGATAATATTTTTGAGGTTGAGGTCAATGGTCCGCAATGGATGAATGTTGATAAAAGTGAATTAACTATTGCTAAGGATGAAGAAGAAACTGTTAACTTAGTATTAGAACCTATGAGTGTTATAGGAAATTTTACATCCACTATAAGAATAAGTACTAGAGATAATAAAGTGATACAAGAAGCTGATTTTAAAGTTAATGTTAGAAGTTGTTATGGAATTGAGGCTGAAATAGATGATAGTATTAAAGTTTGTAATGCTTTTGAAACTAGCAAAGGAATAGAAATAGCAAACTTAGGTGAATTTGATAATACTTTTGTAGTTGAGAGTAGTGTTGATTGGATTGAAGCTTTTGATATTGAGGTTGCTGCTGGTGAGAGCGAGAGTTTACTGTTAAACATTAATGCTGAGACTATAGAGGCTGGAAATTATGATGTTTTACTAACTATCATGCAGAAAGATGCAGAAGATGTTAGATTTGAGAAAAATATTAACGTTGAGGTTGTTGATAAAGCAGATTGTTACAAAGTTGAAGTTGAATATGATAATAATTTAAATGTTAAAAGAGATGGATCCAAGTTAGTTGCAATTACACTCAATAACATTGGACTTGAAGATGGAAATTATATTGTTGAAGTTACAGGAGATACTTCTTTTGTGCAGGTTAATCCTACTTCATTGAGTGTAGCTAAAGGTAAATCTGCTACTACTTATGCCTACATTGCTCCACCTAAATCTAGTTTAGAAGGAGTTTATGAAGCTAACATAAGAATAAAATTAGATGATAATACTTTACTTGATGATTCCATCCTAAAGATGAGTATAGGGGATGTTGATGAGGTAGTTGATGAAGTTGTTGTTAAAGAAAACAATAGAACCAGTGTACTTGATAGACTAAGAGCATATTTTTCAAATAGAAATGAAATTACAGGAAATGTAGTTTTGAGTGATGAAGAATTAATTGTAACTGAAAATACTACATTTAGTTTAGATGAAGGGGAACATTCATTAATTATTAAAGAAATTGGAGAAGATTATGTAGTAATAGAATTAAGGTCTGAACCAGTTGAACTAACTTTAAATTTAAATGAATCTGCTTTTGTTGATTTAGATCAAGACGGTGAAGATGATTTAGTTGTTACTTTATTAAATATGGATCCTGAAATTTCTGTTGCTAAAATTCCTAAAGAAGTGAGTGCAGGAAGTAATAGAAATTTAATTATTGGTGGAGTTATTTTAGCCATTATTATTTTATTTATTTTATTTTATTACCTATGGTCATCTGAGGACGAAGAGGAAGATGAAGATGAAAAAGAAGATGTGTTTGATGAAGATTTTGACGTTGAAGAAGAGAGTGAAGGTGGTTATAAACTTGGTAGATGGATTTTAGGAATAGTTGTAGTAATTATAGCCTACATTTATTTGAAAGATTATTTACAATTAGACATATTAATTGATTACAAGAATTATGTTATTACAGGTTTAGTTGTATTAATTGTATTACTTGCTATTGTAAAATATTGGGATAGAATTAATAAGTTCTTAGATGAACTTGATGAAGAAGAACCTGAAGAAGAGAAAGTTGTAAAGAAAAAAATATCTAAAAAGAAAACAGCTAAGAAAAAAGTTGTGAAGAAAAAAGCAGTTGAAGAGACAATCCCTGATGATGAGGGTGAAGATGAAATTAGCTTGTAAAAAAGATGAATGAAGAAAATCCTAGGCCTTGGCATTCTTTAGAAACTTGGATAAATTATTGTGGAATTGCTATTAGTTTAACTGAACCTTATTTATGTGCTATTGGAAATGGTGATGTGGAAAGTATTGATTTTCCTCGATGGATGGTTGTTAATGAAGCAAGTTTGAGAAATGAATCTTTACTTCAGTATGTTAGTAAGGGTGTTGTAGGAAGAAGTAAAGATTTAACAAGGAGATTTGGTGAATTAATGGAAGGTGTTGATACAGGAAATGATGTTGTCTGGAATCAATTCTTAGAAAATCCTGCTTTTTCAAAATTATATGAGGATAAATTAGGTATTGAAGAAGATATTTTTATGCAGCTTAGGAATCATAGGGGACCAAGAAGATAATATCTTTTGATTCTTCAATTTCTTTTATATTTTCGAAATATTGATTTATTAATTTTCTGAATTTTTTTAATTTAGAAGATTTTTTTAAAAAAGTGATATAAATGTTATTGTTTGAAGAAACTCTTTTTATTTCCTTTAATGCTTTTTCCATGTTGTTAATATTTTGAAAGACAGTTACTGAGATTATTGTATTAAATGAATTATCTTCAAAAGGAAGAGATTCTGCATTTGCATAACTACAATTTTTTGGAGCTAATTTTAACATTTCTTTATTATTGTCAATACCTGTAGACTCCACCTTAAAGAAATTTGTAGAAATTCCAGTGCCACAACCTATGTCTAGTAGTGGTGAAATTATTTTTACGTTGTTTTTAATAATATTTAATTTAGCTAATTGTTCTTTTTTGTATAATTCATCGTAACCTTTGCTTATTTCTGAGTAAAAATTCATAGTTTTAATGGGGAATATATTTTTATATTAGTTTTCTTTTTTCTTTTTAATGATTTTAACAAAAAAAGAGATTTTAGATTTGATTAATACTAAAAAATTAAAGATAGATCCATTTAATAGAAAAAATATTGGTATTGTTGGAATAGATTTAGGTTTAGGAAATGAATTTAGAATTTTTAATAAAAGAAGAGTTTCAATAAATTCTGATTATAAAAAAATAAGTAAAAAAGTAAAAAAAGATGAGATTATATTAAAGCCTGGAGATTTCATTTTAGGAATAACTAAAGAAAAAATTACTTTGCCTGAAAATGTTATTGGTTTATTAGAAGGAAGAAGTAGATATGCTAGACTTGGACTAATAATACATGTTACAGCTCCAATAATTTATCCTGGAGTACATAATAAACAGGTTTTAGAAATTAAAAATTTAAGTAATATGGAAATTAAAATTAAAGCAGGTACTAAACTTTGTCAATTAGTTTTAATGGAAACTAAATCTGAAGTAAAATATAAAGGACATTTTAGTAAACAGAATAGTCTTTAAAGCATATCATAACCTGGTTGAGGTTTTTTATGTAAATTTTTTACACTACCTACTAAATAACTTAATTCTCTGGAAAACCAAGAAGGTTCTTTTTTTAATAATGTTGGATCTTGATCTTTTAAGTACATTGAAGAAGAACATATTAATAGATCTAAACCTTCTATTGTATCAATGATTGTCCATGGATCGATTGGTTTATTGTTTGTTGTAAGATCATAAGCACTTTTACCGATTAAAGAAAGCCCTGTTAGAAAAATAGGCATTCTAGAATTTTCTATTATGTAATTATGTGTTCTTCTTAGTTTATTTAGAGAAACTGTTTCCCCATCTGTTGCTTGTTCTCTATTTGAAAATCCAATGGTGTTGCTCATACTTTCTACCAAATTAAATAATATAGGTATTACTGTTATTGCACTTCTTAGCAATCTTCCTTCATGTGCATTTACAATAGGGGGTATTGGTAAGAATGCCCAAAACTGCCCACCAAAAAAACCTAAACCATCTGCTAAACCTGAAGATTTTTCTTTTGAAAGTTTACTACCTAATTTCGTATATAATCTTTGAATGTCTTGATCCCAAGATTTCCAAGTATTTAGAACTGTTTTAATAGGTCTCATTTAGGGTCAATATCTATTACAGGTTGAACATATGCTTCTAAATTTTCTATATCTTGTTTTTCTCTAGTATTTGTTCTTCCTTTACTATCTGATATTACTTTTTCTCTTTCTAATACAAATGCACCATTAATATCTAAATCTATTAAGGCTTTGTCAACAGTGTCTTGTAATAATCCTGCTTTTTTTAGTTCTCTTTCTTGTGGTTGATTTACCCAGTTAGGAAACCCAGTAGTATAAAACTCGGGTGAATTTTCTTGATCTATTGCAATTAATCTTCCTTCTGCTCTAAATATTCCAGACATGGGTTCTGCATAATGAGTTTCTATTGTTAAAACATGTCCATCTTTTCCAGTTATTGTTAATGTTGAATTTCTAGGTGGAAAATGTTGATTCATAAATGCTGAAAATTCAGGTTGTGTAGTAAATGAATCTCCTAAGGGTATTTCACCTTTTAATCCAATTAATGGTCTTGTACTCTCTGAACTATGGATTGGATCTTCATTTAGAAAATAAGTTTTTTCTTTGTTTATAATGAAATCATCTTCTCTTAATTTGCTTTTTGGAAATTCTTCCATGGGTCGAAGTTCATGATATAGTGATTCTTCAACTGTTTCAGTTGGTGATAATTCATGTTCTGGTATTGCTACTGATCCACTATATGAAAAAGTAACACTTCTTATACCTGGGGTTGGATTTTCTCCCACTATATGTAAGCTAATTGGTAATTTTACTAACCTCATATTTCTACCTGTATTAAATCCATAAAATTGACTGTGTTGCATATTATTTCAATATTATTTCAATATTATTTCAATATTATTTCAATATATAAATGTTTCTATTTAGTTGTTACTATATAATAACTATATATCTATATGTAAGAAATTTCTTATTAGTAATCCTATACAGAAACTAATTACAGCTACAGACATACTTAGTAGAAACATTTCTAAAAATCTAGATTTGAATTTTAATTCTTGTGCTATTGACGTATAGTAAGTAAAAGCTAGAATGATTAATGTTGAGATTACTAAAGTTATTGGCAAAGCAATAAAGGGATTAGGAATTAGTAAAAAAGGTAGCACAATTAAGATAACTGTAATGAAGTATGCAATACCTGTATAGATTGACGCTTTAAGTGGTGTTTTATCTTCAGGTTGTTCAGATTTTGTTGAAAGGTATTCTGAAGCACCCATTGATAATGATGCAGCTATACCTGTAATTAGGCCTGCTACAGCTATTAAAGAAGTATTTTGAAAAGCTAGAGTTAAACCTGCTAATGCTCCAGTTAATTCAACTAAAGCATCATTAATACCTAAAACAATAGAGCCCACATAATTTAATTTTTCTTCATCTAATAAATCAATTAATTTTTTTTCATGAGTTTTTTCATCTTGCATTACTGTTTTTGCCTCAGGAACTTCTTTTGCTAATTTTAAGTATTCTTCTTGAGCTAATGATTCACCTTTTTCCATTAATTTTAATGCAAAGGTTAAACCTAGAGTTTTTGCTAGTAAAGTATAATAAACTATTTTTAATTTACTTGGCGAAACTTCTTTTTTTGTGAAGCTTTTCCAGATATTATAATGTTTTAACTCATCACTAGAAATTTTAGTTAGAATTTCTTTATTTTTTTTATTCTTAATTGAAGAAGCTAAATTTTTGTAGATAAAGTGTTCTGTTATTTCATTTTTTTGATCTTTCAGTAACTTTTTGTTTAATTCTTTTGATATCATTAATTAATTATTCTTTAATTTCTTTAATAAAGTTTACTTATTTTATTTACAAATGTCTCTATTTCGATGGTTCCATCCAATATTTGAATGCGGCCATCCAATTTAATGCATAAAGAAAAGCTCCTAAACCCTTATAAAAATTGAGAAGTAAAATCTTTTCATTATATTCTTTTAAATCTTTTTTATATTCTGGTAAGTGCATTAAACTATCTTTTTCTGCAATTAATTGAGCAGAATAAATTTTTAATGAATCTATTTGAGATATATTATTTAAATTTAATTCTGGTAATGGTTGTGATAATTCTGTTTCTATACCTTGTATTCTTTGAATGTTTCCAATTTCAAGATTATTTTTTTGATTTAGACTATATGCAATTAAAGCAAATCCTAAAATTGTTCCGGCAATTCCTAATCCTAATTTTTTTCTTACCATTTTCATTTATAGAATTAACTATTTATACTATTTAGGATTATTTGCATATAATTACTAATAAAGTAAAATTAACCTTTATATATTTTAGCAAATTAGGAATATTTATAAATATTTAACTTATTAATATATTATGAAATTAGACAAAGTTGATAAGAAATTACTTAGTTATTTGTATCATAATTATAGAGAACCCTTGACTAGGATAGCTAAAGCTTGTAGGATATCTAGGGATCAAGTAGAATATAGGTTAAAGAAATATGAAGAAAAAAATATTATAAAGAATTATTTTACAATTTTTAACTTTAAAGCATTTAATTATAATTATTTTGTTGTTTTATTTTCAAAAGATAAAAAAGAAATAAAAAATATTGTTTCATTTGGAAATATAGTTGGAAAATATAATTATTTTTTTAATGTGTTATTTAAAAATTTAAATGAATTTAATGAGTTTTTATTAAAAAATGATGTAGATTATTTTATTGTAACTAAATCTTCATTATTTCCTTTAAAGATATTTGAAGACAAGAAAGAAGAAATTTTTGATGTTAATTTTGAGGATACTATTAAGGTAAAGAAAGAAGATTATAATTTATTAAAAGTTTTGGGGAGTAATAGTAGGGCAAAGATTGTTGAACTTGCAAAAAAGTCAAATATGTCTTCTGAGTTAATATTATATAAGTTAAAACAACTAAGAAAAAATAAAATAATTTTAGGATCAAGAATTCAATTTGGAATGAAAGAACTAGGATTTTATTTTGCAGTTTTAAGATTAAAGTTAAATAATGTAAATGAAGTAAAATTAAAAGAATATTGTAAAAATTCTAAATTAATTAATTCATTAAATTTAGGATTATCAAATAATGATTATAATTGTTTTATTCAGTTTTTTTATCAAGATGAAAGTGAATTAAGAACTGGAATAGAAGATTTTAAGGAGAATTTTAAGGTTAATATTGAAAAATTGGAAATAATTCATGTAGGGGAGGATGAATACATTAATACATTGCCTAATTTAGAAAATGTTTAAAAAGTATTAATTTAGACCAATATAAAAAAGTGGTGAATCAATGACAAGAATAAAGAGTATTTACGCTAAAGGTTTCAAATCTTTTGCTAAACCAACAGAGTTAAAGTTCTCTGAAGCTTATTCGACGATTATAGGTCCAAATGGATCAGGTAAGAGCTTATCTTACGATAGCGTAGTTACTTTATCTGATGGAAATGAAATTAAAATTGGGGAATTAGTTGAAAGTAAGTTAAAAAATTCTAATATTAAAACATTAAAAGATGGAGTATATTGTGATGGTGATGAAACAAGTATAATTTCTGTAAATCCAACAACTATGAAAGCAGAGGGACTTAAAGTTAGTAAGTTTACTAAAAGAGAAGGTGAGAAGTTATTTAAGATCACTACAAGAAGTGGTAGAGATGTTAAGGCAACAGGATGTCATCCTATTATGGTTTTTAAAGATAACAAATTAAGGAGTGTTTTATTAAGGGATGTTAAGGAAAATGATCTTATCGCTACACCTAGAAAATTAATTATTAATTCTGGAAATAAATTTGATAAAGATAAAGCTAGATTATTAGGCTATTTGATTGGAGATGGTGTACTTAATCAAAAAATTGTTAGATTTACTAATCAAGACAAAGAAGTTTTAGATGATGTTATTAAAATTATGAAAGATAAATTTGGATTAGATAGTAAGAAAAAACATTATAAACCAAATAAAAAAATATTAGATTTATTTTGGTATGACAAAAATTTATTTAATTGGATAAAACAATTATTTTCAATTCCTTTAAATTCAGGAAATAAATTTGTTCCTAATGAAATTTTAAAGGGGGATTTAGATACTATAGCTAATTTTTTATCTGGATTGTTGGACACTGATGGAAGTGTTAGAAAAGATGTTGGAACTATTGAGTTTTGTTCTAAAAGTGAAAAATTAACAAAACAAGTACAAAGATTATTGTTGAGATTTGGAGTATTGTCTAAAGTTAAAGTTAGAATGAATTGTGCTAGTAATACCGTAAATAAAACTAAAAGGCCTTATTACTATCTATATATATTTGGACATGAAAATATAAAGAAATTTTATATTAATATTCCTTTAAAATGTAGGCATAAAAAAGAAGCTCTAGAATATTTGGTAAGTCAAAAGAAAATATCAAACCCAAATGTTGATTTATTACCTAGAGGGACAAATAAATTAGTTAAGAAAGCTGTTAATTTGTTAGGATTGAAAGTAAAGTTGTTAAGAAAAGAATACCCCAAATTAGCTGCTTATGTTGAAGATAGATGCAGTCCATCAAGAGATGGTTTAAATGAGATTTTACCTTTATTTTCTGATAAGTTATTTGAAATATATGCTTCAGGTTTAAAATTAGAGAAAGATCAATTTGGTTTAGTTAATGTAATGGATTCTTTAGCCTTATCTGGAAGACAGACTAGTAGTGCTATTGGAATGCATAAACAACAAATAAGAGATGTTTGGGCTACAGGAAAATATCAAGCAAAGCAAGAAAATTTAGAGGCATTTCATGGTTTCATTAAAGAGTCTATTAAGGTTAGAGTTGAAGAATTAAAACAAGTTATGAATACTTTGAATTATTTAGCTAATTCAGATATTTATTGGGATAAAATAGAAAAAGTAGAAAGAACTGAAGAAGAAAAGTATGTGTATGATTTAACTGTTGAGGGCAATCATAATTTTGTTAGTGATGGAATATTTGTACATAATAGTAACGTAGTTGATCTTATTACATTTGTACTAGGGAAAGGTTCTGCTAAAGCAATGAGGGCTAGCAAATCTGTTAATTTAATTTTTAATGGTGGAAAGAGTAAGACTGGTGCAAAAGAAGCTGTAGGTACAATAATTTTTGACAATAAAGAAAAAGAATTTCCTACAGAAGAAAAAGAAGTTAAATTTACAAGAACAATAAAGCAAAGTGGACTTTCTAAATATGAAGTTAATGGTAACAAAGTTACTAGGCAAGAGTTTGTAGATATGTTAAATACTGCAGGGGTTGATCCTGATGGTCATAATATTATATTGCAGGGTGATATAATACATTTCACTGAAATGAGGCCCTTAGAGAGAAGACAAATTTTAGAAGAAGTTGCAGGAATTTCAGTTTATGATGATAAGAAGAATAAATCATTAAGAGAGTTAGACAAGGTTGAATTAAAACTAAATGAAGCTGATATAATTTTAAAAGAAAGAGGTAATTATCTAAAAGAAATTAAAAATGATAGAGATCAAGCTTTAAGATATAAAGAAGTACAAGATGAAATTAAAAGAGATAAATTTTCTTTAGTAAATTTACAATTAAAAGCAAAAGAAGATGTAAAAGAAGAAGTAGAAAAAAGAATTAAAGTAAGTGAAGATGATCGAATAAAAAATCAAAATAAAATTGATGAATTAAAGAAAAAAGTAGAGGAAGACCAACAAAAAATAAAAGATTTGAATTCTGAAATTTCAGAAAAAGGTGAGAAAGATCAAGTTAAATTACATAATGAAATAGAAGATTTGAAGGCTGAAACTATTAAGAAAGAGTCCAGGATAACTATTTTAGAGAATGAAGTTAATAGAGTTAATGAAAGGAAAGGACAGCTAAGAAAAGATAATAGTGATACTGAGGTTAGAGTTACTGACTTAGATAAACAAATTACAACTTTAAAGAAAAGTTATGAGGAAAATTCTAAACAATTAAAGAAAGTTGAAGGAGAGCTTGATAATTTTAAGAAAACTCACAAAATTGGAGATGATAACTCTGATGAGAAACAAGATGAGTTGATTAAATTAAAGGAAGATAGACAAGTATTGTTAAGAGAACACGATAAGTTAAAATATCAACTAGATGAATTAAATAGAAAATTAGAAGGTTTGGATAAGGTAGATGATAAGGATTTAAGATTAAGATTTAAGGAAGTTACAGTAAAATTAAGTAAATCATTGAATGATGATGCTAGGTATGCTTCTTCACTAGGAAATATGCGAAGAGATTTAGTTGAGAAGGAAGAAGATCTGGCTAAGTTAAACATAAAGAACTTTTCTAGTAATGATAAGATTAGTGCATCAAGGGCAGTTGATGGAATAATAAGTGCTAAAATTAATGGAGTTTATGATACAATTAGTAAGTTAGGTGAGGCTGATGGAAGATATGCTTTAGCTTTAGAGGTGGCCGCTGGAGCAAGAATACTAAGTATAGTTACTAAAGATGAGAGAGTTGCTGCTAGTTGTATAGGACACTTAAAGAAAAATAGACTAGGTGTTGCTACATTTTTACCATTGAATAAATTAGTTGGAAGAGGTAATGTTAAGGTTAATTTAAATCAAAAAGGAGTGATTGGTTCAGCAATTGATTTAGTTAAGTATGATCCACAGTTTAAAGCTGCTTTTGAATTTGTATTTGGAAATACCTTAATTGTTGAAGATATTGAAATTGCAAGATCTGTAGGTATTGGAAAAGTTAGAATGGTTACTTTAGAAGGAGATTTAATGGAAACTAGCGGAGCAATGGTTGGCGGACATAGAAAATCACTTGGAGTGAGTTTTAAAGAAAAAGGATTGCAAGATAATATTGCAAAATTAGAAAATGAGATTGATAAATCTAAGGATGAAGTAAAAGTTCTTGAGAATAACCGTGTTACCAATGAAGAAGATATTTCTAGTTTAAGAAGAGAAAAGGGTGAATTAGAAGCAGAAATTTCTAAGATTGAAAGAGAATTTGGAGATGTTGATATTTCTAAATTAAAAAATGAAAGAGATGAAGTAAATACAAAGGCTGACGATTATGATATGAAAATTAAAGTATTAACTGATAAAATTGATGTGCTTGAAAAAGAGGTTAATGAGATTAGAAATAAAAAACAGAAATTTAATGTTTCTGGAAAGGATAAATTAGATGAATTAGAAAATAAAAGAGTGGAATTAAAAGAATTATTGATAAAATCTAGTTCTGAAATAAATTCTTTTGAAGGTCAGAAGTCTACTATACTAAGGCCTGAGATGGATAAGATTAAAAGTATTTTAGTGGGTCAGGATAGGGAAATTAATGATTTTGAGGAAGAATTAGAACAAGTAAAAGAAGAAATTAAAGTTAAGAAAGAAGAATTAAAATTAAAAGAGAAAAAAGAGAAAGAATTTTACAGTCAATATAAATCATTATTTTCTCAAAGAGATAAATTACAAAATTTAATGCAGAAGTCAGAACAACAATTAATTAGGGAAGAAGAAAGAATAAGATTAATTGAAACTAGACTAAATAATGCAAACATTGATCTTGCAAAAATTAAGGCAGAGATTACTACAGTTGAAGATGAAATAAAAGAGTTTACTGAAGATATCAAAGTAAAAAGAAGTGTTAGTATTGATTCTATGAAAACTGAAATTGTTAGTTTAGAAAGGGAATTAATTAAGATGGGTAATGTTAATATGCGTGCTTTAGAAGTTTACAATGAAATCTTTGAAGAGTTTGAAGCATTAAAGGAAAAAGCTGAGAAATTAAGAACTGAGAAGAGAGATGTTTTAAATTTAATTGAAGAAATTGAAAGCAAGAAAAAAGGATTGTTTATGAAAACCTACAGCGTTATTGCAAAAGATTTTCAAAGAATATTTTCTAGTTTAACTACAAAAGGTCAAGCTAGTTTAGAACTTGATGATGAAGAAAACCCACTAGAAGAAAATAATGGTGTTGAGATAAGGGTTAAACTAAATACAAATAAATATTTAGATATTAAATCTTTATCTGGTGGGGAGAAGACTTTAGCTGCATTATCGTTAATATTTGCTATACAGGAATATATGCCTGCTTCATTTTACTTACTTGATGAAGTTGATGCAGCACTTGATAAAAGAAATTCTGAGTTATTATCCAATTTAATTGCACAGTATTCTAGTAAGGCACAATACATTGTTATTAGCCATAATGATTCTATAATTTCAGAGGCTGATAGTGTTTACGGTGTAAGTATGCAGGAAGGAATTAGTAAAGTTGTTAGTTTGAAATTGTAATAAATGAAAAATTTATATATTTTGTTATTAAGTTGAATGTATGATAAATGAGGGACCCACTAGATCTGAAATAATTTTTGTTCCAATTTTTGCAATGCTTGGATTTTTGTACTTTTCTGCTAATAATCCTTTTCTTAGGCAAACCCCTGGAAATGTTTTTGCTCTAGATTACCATGCAGATAGTTTAGTGGTAACAGAAATTAAAATTGATCAAGAATTTCCATCTACTTCTAATGGGAGATATGATCAAATAAGGATGGAATCCAAAGATGGCAATATTGGAGTTTTAGCATTAGATTATCATGGTTATTTTAATGGTAGCTATCTCGTTGATAGGTATTCACCTGATTTTTTTGAAGTAACAACATTTATGTCGAGTGATTCAGTTAGTGATACATTTGGTAATTCTAATTTAGATTCTCGTAATCTGTTTGAGTTTGATATGGATGATCATATTAAACCTGAATGGACTCACCGGATTAATAGGGAACTTATTAAATATAGGCAGAGTTTAAGGGTATCTGGAAACTTATAGTTTATAAAATCTTTATTATTTAGTTAAAGATAGTTATTATAAAGAAAATTTCATTTATAAACTAAATTAACAGGGGGTGAAAACGTGAGAAAAGAATTAAAAATGGCAAATTGGATTTTGCTTGGACTATTAATGTTAATTCCAGGTTTATTGAAATTATTTGTTATGAAACCAAGTGCGATTACTGGAATGTTAGATGGATTAGGATTTCCTGCAGCTGCATTTTTTGCTTGGGTTTTAATAATAGCAGAGATTGGAACAGGAATAGCAATACTTGCTAAGTGGCAGTTAAAAACAGTAGTTTACATACCTGCAATAATTTTATTAGTTGCCGCATTTACAGCAAATTGGGGTAGTTGGCCTAGCTTTATAATCCACTTAGTGGTAGTAGGCAATTATTTGTTATTAGGTTTGGATGATTCATCCAACTAATTTTTTTCTTTTTTAAAATGAAAAAACTTGTCATAATCGGTGGAGGATTTACTGGATCTTTTATAGCTAAAAATTTAGAGAATGAATTCGATGTAACTTTAATTGATAGTAAGGATTATTTTGAATATACGCCTTCAGTTTTAAGATGTATTGTGGAACCTGATTATATTAAGAAGATACAAGTAATGCATGATCATTATTTGAAAAAAGCTAAAGTGATAAATGGTTGTGTTAAAGATTTAGATGAAAAAGAAGTTATTGTAAATGAAGAAAAAATAAGATATGATTATTTAATTATTGCTTCTGGAAGTTCTTATGAGGCCCCATTTAAAGAACAGAATATTGTTAGGGCATTTAGAGCTAAACATTTACGTGATTCTTATGAAAAATTAAAAAAGGCAGAAGAGGTATTAATTATTGGTGGGGGAATAGTTGGGATTGAATTAGCTGGGGAAATTTTGTATAAATATAAAAATAAAAAAATTACATTAGTGCATAGTAAGGAGTGTTTAATAGAGAGATGTAATGACAAAGCTATTGACTATGCATATAAATATTTAAAGAAGAAAAAAGTTAGGATAATTTTTAATGAGCGAATTGTTGAAGGTAATAATAAAGAATATTTTACAAATAATGGACGTAAAATAGAAACAGATATTACTTTTTTATGTGTGGGAATAAGGCCGAATTTTGATTTTTTAAAAAATAATTTTTCAAATATTTTATGTGAGAGGAATTTGATAAATGTTAATGATTATTTACAAGTTGAAGGTTATGAGAATATTTTTGCTGGTGGAGATATTACAAATATTATGGAGGAGAAAACTGCACAAAATGCTGAAAAACATGCTGAAGTAATAATTGAAAATTTAAGAAATTTAGAAAATAAAAATGAATTAATAGGCTATATGAGCAAAAGGAGAATGTTAGATATTAGTCTTGGAAAATATAGTGGGATAATGAATTATAAGAATTTTTGCTTAACTGGGATAATTCCTGCTGCTTTAAAAGTTTTAATTGAATGGAAAACTATGAAAGGATATAAATAAATTTATATAGTAACTATTTATTAAAAGTTATATGTTAAAAGAGGGATATGATAATTTTGTTGATTCTATAATTAATCCTTTAAAATTATTTAAGAGAAAATTAGATGTTAGAGATTCAATTTATTATGTTTTGATTTTAAATATTATTATATTTGTGTTAATGTCAATTTATCAGTATATTTTCACAGGTTTTACATTTGGAAAGGCTATAATTACTATATTTTTATTTGCCTTAGGATTAGTTGTATTAATTTTAATGATTTATGTTAGTAGTTTAGTTTTTTATTTGGTTACAAAGAATTTGTTTAAAGTTAAAAGTAAACTTAATGATATGTTTAATTTGTTTGCTTATTGTTTAACACCCTTAATACTTGCAAATTTATTTACTCCATTTAGTTTATATGTAATTCCAGTGTTCATTATTTGGAATTTAGTATTGTTGATGTATGGGATATCTGCTAAATTTAAAGTGAGTAAAATAAAGGCATTAATTATTAGTGTAGTTTCTTATTTGATTATATTTGTAGTTATTGGAATTATTGCTAATTTATTTATATAAAAGAACCATTTTCATAAATTACTTTTCCATCTAGGATCATTTTAGAATCTTTTGACATATCTTTAATCATATCCCAATGAATTGCACTTTGATTAGTACCTAAACATTCTTCATATGCTGAACCTATAGCTAGATGAATAGTTTTATCCATTTTTTCATCAAATAAAATATTTTTAATTGGTTTAGTTATTCCAGGGTTTAAGCCAATTCCAAATTCACCAAGTTTTTTACTACCTTCATCTGTATCTATAATTGCTTTAAGCAAATCTTCATTTTTTGAGGCAGAGGAGTTTATTATAATACCATCTTTAAATTCTAGTTTAATTCCATAAACTTCTTTTCCCGAATAGATTGCAGGGAAGCTAAATTCTATGAAACCATTAACTGAATCTTCTTTAGGTGCAGTAAAGATTTCTCCATCAGGCATGTTAAATGTACCATCACCTTTAATGAATTTTCTTTCTTCTATTGAGAATTTAATATCTGTATTATCTGCAATTATATGAACTTCTTTTCCGTTTTCTAAGGCATTCATAGCTTTATCTAAATCTTTTGATTTTTCATTCCAATCAAATAAACAAGAATTAAATACAAAATCTTCAAATTCTTCTGTGCTCATTTCTGCTTCTTGTGCAAGAGCGTCTGAGGGATAATCAAAAACGACCCATCTTTTCTTTAATCTTTCTTTTGTTATTTTTTCAGTTGTTTTTTGTCTTTTACTTATTTTATTTGGATCAATATTTGATAATGATTTAACGTTTTTTCCAGCTTCTATTCTCATAAAAACATCTGTTTTTTTGATTTCTTCATATTGTATTTCCGGAAAATTTTCTAAATGAAAGTCTGAGGAATGTTTATAATATTGATAATTAGTCCAAGGAAAATTTATTTTTAATACAGGAAAAGCTTCTTTTTCCATTATTTTTTTGTATAAAACTTTAATTAACGGTTCTGCTTCTGTGTCTGAGATAATTTGTACATAATCACCTTTTTTTACTTTGGTAGAATAATTTAGTAAAATATCGGCTATTTTTTCTATTCTTGGGTCTGTCATTAATATAAAAAATTAAAAGAAATTAAAAAGGTTTTGATTAACTTTTTTTTAAGGAATAATATGCTATAGCTGCTAAAGCTCCAGCAAACCCAAAACCCAAAAATCCTGCAATCTGTTCTGGTGCTGATATTTGGTTAACTGATTGTATTGCAGCATCATAAATTTTTTCAGTTAATTCAGAAGATTTAGACAATTCGTATTGTAAAAAAATTTCTCTTCTCATAGTTCCATAATCGCTACTATTTATTCCTATTAAAAGTGCAGCTCCTGAATAAATTGCACTAAATCCTCCCCACATCAAATTTGACAATTTTTCAATGTTTTCATTTTTTTTAGTTCTTAATTTACTACCTAAATCATCTTCCATTTGCCAAGTTTCTCTTAAAGTTTGGTATGTAACTTGTGTTTCCATTTTTATCCTCCTGATTTGAATTTTCTAATTTACCAGCTTGTATTTATTATTACTTAGTTCCCTTGTTCGGTTAACAAATGTCTGGTAATATTTGCTAATCTTTTTCTAGTTTCCCAAGGTAATTCTTTCATATCTCTTAAGTCTTTATTAATTTCATAACTCCATCTTAAGTTTTGTACAGATTTCCAATCTTCAAAAATAATTCTAGTTCGGGAAATTGTTCCTTTATTGATATGTGGAGGAATATCAAATGTAACTTCAAGTCCGTCAAGTGTCCTATCTTCGAATGGTCTTTCTAAAGCACCATCAGCAGTAAAATAATCAGTTAATTTAATTTTTTGTACTAATCCATCCTTGAATATTTTTGCTGTTACACTTTTGGTGCGGGTAAATTTATTTGTTGTCCTTCCAGATAATCTCATTTCATCTCTATTCAAATAACCTGAGAATGTATTAACTGGCTCAATTAAGATTTTATCGGTTAAGTTTATTCTTTCTCCGTCTCTATTTATTATAAATGTACTATCTGAATGAACTAGTGAATCTCCTTCTACTTGAAAATAAAATTGATCTGGTGATGCATTACATAATTCTTGAACTAGATCGGTAGAAGTTTGGTATATAGATTCTAAATCAAATATAGATTCTATATTTTTGTTATATGGTTGTGCATCCTTAAGATGTTGTGGTATTGCCATCGAACAAGAGTCTTGCCTTGTATTTACTAAAGAAATAATTCTATCATATTCTTCATTAAATATTCTTTGATGGTCTGGATTGAACGGCTGTGGGCATAATTCTCTTCTAAGTCTATTTATTTCATCCCATGCTATCTTATTGCACTCTCTTGTATTTATAGTAAATTCCCTAAATTCTGGATTTTCTACATATACATAGGTAGTATCTAGGCCTATCATGTCTTCTGGAATTGTTACTGCTGGTTGTTCTATTGGTGTAGGGTGAGAATTATCTATTCTTCCAGCACATGCTGAAAAACCTAAAGCAGTTCCAGTTAATGCTAATGCTGTTAAACCTTTTCTTAAATATTCTTTCATTTTAATTATCTCCCTCTATGGAATTTACTGTTGTTCCTATTCTAGCTTTTTCTTTTAATGTTTTAATAGATTCATAAGAAAATGCACCATCTATACCTGCTTGAGACATTAGCCAATAAGTTGGACCTACTGTTAAGGTAGAATCTGCACTTGTTTTCATTTCAGGTGTCATTTCTTCTCTACGCGTTACATTTTTTGTAGATGTTAGTGTATTGTAAGTATCGCCATCTCTTGCTAAATAAGGTGTTATAAATTCAGTATATGAAGAAACAGAATGTGCCCTTCCAACTCTATTTCCGTTTTCATCTTTTTGTACAGTTCCAAATACAAGATTAGCTGATATTGTGTCACCATTCGTACTAAATTTTTCACCATATTTTCCAGTTACTGTATTATCGTCACATCCTAAAACTAATGATCCTAATCCAATTAGTACAGGTAATACAGCTTTTGTTAACATACTTCTTTGTGTTTTCATTTTATCTCCTTGTTTTATGTTACTATCTTATAGTAATTATTCATTTATAAATGTACCCACTTAGAGTTTAGTAAAAAAGATGAAAAAGAGGCAAAAATTCAGCAGATTTAATATTTTGGCTATTTTTTATTTGTTTTAAGGATGAGGTATAAAAAAAATGTTTATGCTTCTTAATGATAATATTTAAATAATCACTAGTTTAAAGAAAATTAATGGAACTTGAAATATTAAGACATTCTGCAGCCCATATCCTAGCTATTGCTGTAAAAGAATTGTATCCTGGGGCTAAATTAGGTATTGGGCCAAGTATTGAAGATGGATTTTATTATGATTTTGATAATTTAAATATAAAAGAAGAAGATTTAGAGAAAATTGAACAAAAATGTTTAGAGGTTATTAAAAGAAATTTAAAATTTGAAAAATTAGAGAAAAGTAAAGAAGAAGCTAAAGAAATATTAAAAGATGAACCCTACAAACTAGAGTTATTAGAAGAAATTGATAACCCTATTTTTTATAAAACAGGAGATTTTCTAGACTTATGTTCAGGTCCTCATGTTAATTATACTAAAAAAATTAAGGCATTAAAATTATTAAAATTAGCTGGAGCCTATTGGAAAGGGGACTCTAAAAATAAAATGCTTTCAAGAATTTATGGAATAGCTTTTGAGAATAAAATTAAATTAAATGAATATTTAGAATTAAAAGAAGAGGCAGAGAAGAGAAATCATATCAAATTAGGAAAGGAAATGGGGCTATTTAGTTTTCATGAAGAAGCTCCAGGGATGCCATTTTTCCATGATAAAGGTAGTTTTATTTTTGATAAATTAGTTGAATATATGAAAGAGGAGATGCATAAGTTAAATTATGAAATAAATAAAACTCCTTTAATTTTAAATCAAGATTTATGGTTAAGATCTGGTCACTGGGACCATTTTAAAGAAAATATGTATTTTACTAAAATTGATGAAAAAGATTTTGCAGTTAAACCGATGAATTGTCCTGGAAACTTACTGGTGTTTAAAGATGATTTACATTCATACAGAGAATTACCAATAAAAGCTGGAGAGTTTGGAATTGTACATAGGCATGAATTAAGTGGAACTTTAAATGGATTATTTAGAGTTAGATTTTTTACACAGGATGATGCTCATATATTTTGTACTGAAGAACAAATACAAGAACAAATTATTGAGTTAATAGAACTAGTTGATAGAGTTTACTCTAAATTTGGATTAAAATATTATGTTGAGTTATCTACTAAACCTGGAAAGGCTATTGGTGATGATAAATTATGGGAAAGGGCAGAGAAAGCATTAGAAGAAGCATTAAACAAAAAGAAAATTGAATTTAAATTAAATCAGGGTGATGGAGCATTCTATGGTCCAAAAATAGATTTTCATATTGAGGATTCACTAAAGAGAACTTGGCAATGTGGAACTATACAACTAGATTTTCAAATGCCTGAAAGATTTGAATTAACTTATGAGGGCAAAGATGGACAAAAACATCAACCTGTAATGTTACATAGGGCTATTTACGGTAGTGTGGAGAGATTTTTAGGAAATTTAGTTGAACATTTTAATGGTAAATTTCCATTATGGTTAAGTCCAAATCAGGTAAAAGTTTTGAGTATTACTGATAAAAATTTAGATTATGCTAAAGAAATTTATAATGAATTAAAGAAAGAGAATATTCGTGTAGAACTTGATGATAGAAATGAAAGTTTGAATAAAAAAATTAGAGAGGCTCAATTAGAAAGATATAATTTTATTTTAACTATAGGGGATAAGGAAGCAGATAAGAAAACAATTGCAGTTAGAGATAGATTAGGAAAAAATGAATTTGGTGTTAAATTAAATGATTTTATAGGAAAATTAAAAAATGAGATTAATGAAAGAAGCTTATAATGAGTTAATTAATAATCCTACATTCTTAGAATGGGGTGGAGATAATGAAGCGTCCTATTTATGTGGATGTTATAATTCTAGAGATGGAGTGAACGATGATGTTTGGAATTTTGATTTTTATAATAAAAATGATACAATAACAACTTTTCAAGTTAGTGTGGAGATTAAGAAAAATGAAAATCAGGAAATTTTTAAAGAAGATAGTATTAAATTAAATGAAATCAATTTAGATGAAGTTGAAGTTGAACTAGATAGTGCTATTGTAAATGCAAAAAAAAGTCATAAAGAAGAATTTAGTAAAACTATTGCTATTTTACAGAAATCTAAAGAATTACAATGGAATATTACAATGATTAGTGCTGATTTTAATGTTTTAAATGTTAGAATAGACGCTATTAGTGGCAATGAACTCCATAGAAATTTTGGTAGTGTGCTTGACTTTAAGAAAAAATAATTATTGAGATCTTGCTTCTAAGGAATCTGTTAAAGCTGCTTGAATTCTTGTTAAATTTCCTATATCTGCTAAAGATTCTAAAGGGTGTCCTTTAGGAATATTAAGTAATTTTATACGATCTGGTCTTCCATCGATATCAGGATTTTTTGAATCTAAAGAAATTAAGATACCATATTCCATATCAAAACCTACAATTTCAGTTGTATCTGATTCTCCAATGAATAGTTTATATCCTTCCCCACCATCACTTAGGAATCCATAAGTGTCTAATCTTACATCATGACCATTTGCTAAAGGGTAATTTTGAACTGATATAGTTTGAGGTTGAGACTCTGTTGAATCATTATCTTGGTAAAATTGTGCTAATATTATACTTGTTGCAACTATTGATGATGCAAATGCTGCTATTCTCCATCTTAACCTTGCAGTTTGTGAAAATGTTAATACCATTTTATTTATTCCTAATATGTTACTATTTTTAAATGATTATTTATTTATAAATGTTACTCTAGAATTATTTTTGTCCTTTATAGATGATTTCAGTGTGAGGATATGCTATTTCAACATCTTTTGCTTTATTAGTTGCTTTAAAGATTTCTTGAGTAATATAAGAAGATATTTCCTGGATGTTTTTAGTAGGTGTATTGTAACGTACATAAACATTAATTCCACTAGCTTGGAAATAAGTTCTTATGTAGGGTTCACCTTCTTCAATTTCTTTATATTTTTTTAATATTTTAGTTGCAGAATCAATTGCAATTTTCATTGCTTTATCTAAGTTACTTTCATAGGTTACTGTAACTACAACTTGGTCTAGGGTGTATTCATCATCTGTTGTATAATTTATTATATTTTTTTCAAACATAATTGAATTAGGTATCATTATGGTTCTTCCGGAAGTTTCTTCTCCACCAACTAAACCACCAATTTCACCTAAATAAATATGAGTTAATGTAATATCTGTAACATCTCCTTTTACATTTCCTACAATAATCCTATCACCAATTTCAAAAGGTCTTCTTGTGACAATCATTATCCATGCTGCAATACCAGTAATAGGTTTTTGTAAGGCCCAACCTAGGGCTGCTGAGAATAAACCTATTCCAATACCTAAGCCAGTTAAAGAACCAGTGTAGGATAAGATAGCTACTAGTATAATAAAAGTAAATACAATATACTTTAATATTTTTGAGAATATCTGAACATTAGAAATTTGCTTTTTTGTTTTTGCTTTTTTGATTAAGGCTTTTCTTACTTTATTTGTTACAACATTAAATATTGTAAATAAAACTAAAACTAAAATTATGGTTGTTATTATTGGGATAAATTTCCCAGCATAATCTGATATTAAAGATAGGAACTCTATAATCATGTATTTAATTAGGATTATTTGTTTAAATAGATTTCCTAGAAAAAAATTAAATTATTTTAAATTTTATGTAATCACTATTTAATAATATCTTTTATAAATTCTAATTCATGAGATATTTTATGGTATTAAATAGAATAAATATGACTGATAGGATAATTAGAAAGATAAATATACATCCTGAGTATTCCTCTGAACAAAAGAGAATAATTTCTAATTGTTTAATTGAATATGCTCATGTTCATTCTCCACATTTAGAAATTCATGAAGAGTTAATGGGTGATTTCCCAGAAACTAATGAGGAATTAGTATTTATTAGAGATAACTTAAGGAATGCTTGGGATTATTTGGAAAATGAAGGAATTAGCTTGGGTACTTTAGCAGTTTTAGGGAACAAAATAGCTCCGAAGAGACACCCTTATGCTAATTTTAGGTCTGGCAGTGGTTCGGAAGTGACTCATACTGGTTTTGTTGCTCCAGAGTCTGCGCAAGTTCCTTATCTTATGAAAGATTTTTTTGATTATCTTAATGTTACAAGAGATCATCCCATTTTAAGATCAATAGAGGCCCATATTGAGTTAGTAAGAATACACCCTTATTTAGATGGCAATCACAGATCTGCAAGAATATTGCAAAATTTTTGTTTATATTCAAGAGGATATCCGCCATTAGTTATTACCGAAGATGATAGAGAAACATATTTAACATTATTACATGATACTTTAAGAGATAGATATGATTTGTCTAGTTCTTTATTGTTTCCAAGTACTTCAGAAAATAATTTTCGTGAATTTATGGTTGGTAAAATTTTTGAATCTGCTAACTCTCTTGATGAAAACTTAAGATCTAGAAGAGTTTATTCTGTTAAAGTAAATTCTGTTGATTCTAAAGGTTTAGTAAATATATTAGCTAGGAATATTCGTGGAAGAATTAAGTCCCATAATGATTCTCCAAAAGTTGATATAAATAATGAGGGTGGAAAGAGTTATGTTTTGGATATAGTTGGAGATATATCTGCTAGAGAATTAAGAAGATTAGTGGGAACTTTTTCAGATAAACATAATCTGGATTTTGAAGTAGTAAGTGTTATTTAGTAATAATGTAAAAAATTTCTTCTTCAGTGTCAAATTCTTTGAAATCAGGAAAATTATATTTCAAGATTCTTCTAAACCATTGTCTTCCTTTTTTCTTTATTATTACATTTCCAGATAAAACATTTTTTGCAAAACTTATGACAATATATTTAGATTTTATTTTATTTAATACCGATAAAGAAATGTTTTTCTTAATGGCTTCTAAGGACTCTAATACCTTGAATAAAAAACAAATATCTGTTGAGGGTAGTGAAGAATAATCATCATAAATTAAATCAAATAAAGCAGCAGTACCTTTAATTTCTTTTTTTTTGAAATGTTCCTTAATTTTTTCTATATTACTTGAACTAATGTCATATGCATGATATTCATAATTTTTAAGATCTAATGGAGTTAGACCACATCCAAGATCTAGGATTGATTTTGGTTTTAAAGTTAAAGAAAATATTTTTTTGTATACTTCTCTACTTCTTGGATCATAATAGTCTTTAAATGACCCATAAGATTTTCTTAGGATTCTTCTTATTTCTTTAAACATTAATTTGTATTCTGAAGTTCTTTTGATGTTTTTTTTATCTAAATCAATGTTATTTTCACTAATGTAATTTTTTACTAAATTGATTACAAAAGAATCTTTTAAATCAGAGAGTTCTTTTTTCTTCTTTATATCAAGGCAAATATCTGAAATTTCCATATTATTCTATTAAAATGCTAATTTTTAAACTATTCTTCTGGAACTAAACTATTGATATGTAATGATTAGAAGATAACAATGCTTAAAAATTTAATAAAATGGTAGAATTTATGAGTGAATTGAAGTATTTTGAAGAAAACGGTAAGTTGTACAAGATAGATAATGATGGGGAAAAGTATAGGATATCATTTTCTGAAGAGTTACAGTTAAAGAATCTAAAAGAAGCTAGAGAAAATAAGAAATGGATGATGCTTAATTTTTATGCTAAAATTGGAATGTTACTTGTTTTATTACTATTATTTGTAGTTATAGTGTTTGTATTTTATCAATTAGATAGTATTAATTTTTTTAGTGGTGTATTGTATAGATAATGTTATTACTTTTTAGTTTATACAAATAGATAATTATTTAAATAATGTTTTAGTATTGTTTTTATGGATAATCGACCTAATGGTTGGAATGATAAAGAACTTTGTTACCCTTATACAAATGAATGTTTAGAGGCTATTATTGGATGTTTGTGTCCAAATGAAAGCGATAATGTTTTAGCAATAGGTGCTTCAGGAGATCAAGCTTTTGCTTTAGCAGAATCTGGGGCTAATGTAACAGTTATTGATAAGGACCCTGCTCAATTAGAGTATATACAAAGAAGAATGGGTTTTTTAAGGGAAGATGATTATTCTGGATTTTTTGATTTTGTTCCAAGGGAAAGTGTATATGTTATTTGTAGAAAAGTAAGTATGGACTATTTTGATAGGGAAAGGTTTGAAATGGTTAGAGAAAATGTTAATAATATTAAAATTTGTGAAACACCAGTAGATATTACTAAAAATCCAAGTTTATTTGCTGGGATGAATAAAATCTATTTATCAAATGTATCACCTATTTCTGAGGATGCTACTGAATTTTTTGAGGGATTATCAGAATTTACTGAATTTCCATGTACTGTTTATTTTTCTTCGCAATCTTGTCATTTAATAGAACCTGCTTTTTTTGAAACTAATTTTGATGAAACAATTGGAGCAAGAGCGTTTGAAATGGAAAATAAAACATTGAGATGGATGCCAATTGTTTTTAGTAGACACTCTGATGATGTGGTTGTCCCTAATTAAAATTAAGAAATTAATAATGCATAGATAATTTTATTAGTTATATTTTATATTCAGTTATATGAAGAAATTTATTATTTTCTTAACTTTAACTTTAATTTTAATATCTGTTTATTTTAATTTTGATGATGAACCCACTAAATTTGTAAACGATATAGTTGAAGAAGGAGATATTAATGTGTATTTCTGTCCAGGGGAGAATTGTTTTTATTCTTATTTAAAAGAAATAAAAAATTCACAAAGAGTTTACTGTGCTTTTTATGATATTAATCATAATGAATTAATTAGTTTACTAAAAAGTAAAGGTAATGTAAAATTATATGTAGATGAATATGAGGATGTTAGAAATTTAGATTTTGTTAAAAAAGATGATAAATCAGCATTAAGTCATAATAAATTTTGTGTACTTGATGATAAAATTATTACTGGAAGTTTAAATCCAACTTATAATGGGGTTAATAGAAATAATAACAATTACTTAATTATTAAATCAGAATACTTGGTTGAGAATTATTTAAATGAGTTTAATGAATTGTGGAACGATAAAGAAAACATCAATGTTAATTATCCTGTTATTTTTTTAGACAATCTTAAAATAGAGAATTATTTTTGCCCGGAGGATTTTTGTGAGGATAAAGTTTACTCAATACTAAAAAATGCAGAAGAATCAGTTTATTTTATGACGTTTTCTTTTACCTCAGATAGACTAGGAGAATTATTATTAAATTCTAACTTGGAAGTTAAAGGTGTATTTGAAAAATCTCAAGCTGGAAGTCCATACTCAGAATATCATAAATTAATAGAAAAATATGATGTAAGAAAAGATAGTAATGGTGGAATGATGCATCACAAAGTGTTTATTATTGATAAGAAAATTGTAATTACTGGAAGTTATAATCCTACAAAAAATGGTAATGAAAATAATGATGAGAATGTTTTGATTATTCATAGTAAAGTAATTGCTAAAAAATATTTAGAAGAATTTGAGAAAATTTATAATTAATTATTTTGCCACTTTCCACAAAATTTCGAAGAAAGATTTATAACTTTTTGTTAAATCTTTTGATCTAATTAAAATTGTGTAAAATGGTTCTGTGAAAATAGCTATTGCAACTTTATCTCCATAAATAGTAGTTATTGTTGGCATTTGGAATTCTTTTGGTAAATATTTAACTCTTGAGTTTTTTGTAGTTTTTATTTTAACATTTTCCTTAGCTAAAATCCTTTCTTTAATTTTCTTTTCTTTTAATTGTCTAATATATTGCTTAATATAAACTGGGAATCTTTTTTCAAAAGTTCCATCTTCTCCTAAAACTAAATAATCCTTACCAGTTTTTATAATATCTTTTAATATTGAAATACCTCCCTGTCTTCCTTGATATAGTTCAACTGAAACTTTGTCTGGTTTATTTTCTTTTATTTTCTTTAATTTGGGTAAAAGATTTGAAAGTGTTTTTTCTTTATCTTTAAGAAATTCCAATAATCTTTCTGGTGAAGTTGCTGAGAAATATTTGATATTATTTTTTATTACATGGGATGTTAAACCTTTTTCAATTAAATTAGATAGTATTGAATAAATTACACTTCTATTTATTTTTGTTTTTTTAGCTAATATGCTTGCTTGTTGTTCCCTTTGTTTTAGTAAAGATAAATAAACTATTGATTCTTGTTGCGTTAAACCAATATTTGTTAATTCATTTATCATAGTTTTTTTTTGAGTTTAGTATTATTTAAATCTGTTGTTTTATTAGAACAACAAATGTTTATTATACCTAATTTAGGATACTTTTTATGAGAAACTGGAAAAATATTAGTAAAGATGGATTAAAGGGCTTAATTCCGGGTATATTTATTTTTCAATCTATTCAAAGGATTAAATTTTATAATAAACTAGGAAATGATTTCCAGGAATTTAGAGTTTCCGTAAATGAAGAAAGTTTAAGTTCAGATTTAGGTTATAATTTGGTAAATTTTAGTAAAAGTTACGCTAAAGGTTATACTGGTTTGAGAAAAATTGGAGATTTTCTGTTTAGTTGTCTTTTTGAATTGTCATCACTTTATTCTCTTGGTTTATCTGCTGTTAATTTTTTTTCTGATTCTAATGTAGATTATGACCTTAATACCTTGGTATTTTCTAATGAATTTGCTTTTTTTGCTATGTTATTAGTTAGAATTGGTGTTTCAAATCAACATTATTTTAATTTAGATAATACTCAAAGTGAATTTAATAATTTAAGAGAAAGTTATTCTAATGTAAAATAAACTCTTTTGTTGTTAGCACCTTTGTTTTTTATTTCTAATAATTTAATAGGGCCTATTTCTCTTGTTGATTTAATGTGTGTGCCACCATCTGGTTGTAGGTCAATATTTTCAATTTCTACAATTCTTATTTTTGGTGATTTTTCTAAAATTTTTGATAAGTTAAATTCTTTTAATCCGGATGAATATTTTCCTGATTCAATATCTTCTTTTCCAACAAAAAATGATTTTACTAAATGATCTTCCTGAATTATTTTATTTGTTTTTTCAATAAAAGATTCAATTTTTTCTTTTGAGAAATTTTCCATATTAACATCAAATCTTACTTTTTCTTCTGTTATTTGATTGCCTGTAATTAACGCATTAGTTTCTTTTTGAATTAAGGAAGTTATAATATGGGTTGCAGTGTGGGATCTCATATGTTTATATCGTCTTCCCCAGTTTAATTTACAAATAACTTCATCATTTTCTTTCAATCCTTCTTGATCAACCTCATTGCTAATCTCTCCTGAAAACCACCTAGCATAAATTACTTTGAATTCTTTATTATCTGATAATCTTGTAATGGATCCTGTATCATATTCCTGTCCACCTGAACTTGCATAAAAAATTGTGTTTTCTAAAATAATGAATTTATCCTTAACAGATTTTACTTTAGTTTTAAATTTATTTAGGTAAGAATCTTCTAAAAATCTTGGAATTCCCATGAAAATAGATTAAAGAAATGTTTTAAAAATTTTATGTAAATTTCAATTTAAGGATCTGTTAATGCTTCTTTTCTTCCTCTCGAATCAGTTCTTAGATCTGGATGATTTGGATTTACTATAATTCTTTTTTGCGAATTAGATCTTGTTTTTCTATGGATTTTTGGTCCTTCTTGTACTTCATTTACTGTTTGTATTATGGGCAATTCTCCATAAATTTTTGTTGCTATTTTTTTAAAGTCTTTAAAAGGGCCACTATCTTCAATACATAATCCAACATATAGAATTGCTAATGGTGCTGGTAACTCTAACCTATTTTGAATAACTCTTAATCTTCTAGATGTGTAAGGTAGATCATCTCTTGGATCAAGTTTTCGTAATACTTCTAAACTAACTTGAGTTATTTCATATTTCATAAATTCATTTATTGCTTGTTCGATAGAATTCCAGTTGGTATTCCTTGACATATTTGCGTTAGGTTGAGATAAAATCCATGTTGGATCTAATAATGTGTAATCTGATAGGGCAGTCCAATATCCTGTGAATTCACCTTTTTGTTGTTGTATTCCTGATATTAAACTTGCTGCTTTTTCTTGATTATTTTCAAAATTTCCTCTTCCTATTATATGGGTCATTTTTTATAATAATGTCCCCTTAATAATTTAATAAAACTATCTTTTTCATCTAATGGTATTTCAGCATAAGCACAAACATTGTAAAGTATATTACTTATCTTTACAGGTCCAGCATTTATTCTTATTATTCCGTTTATTGTAACATATAATGCAGCATCTTTTGTAGGAGTTCCACTTGTAAATTTTTTTATAGCTTCTTCTTCTTCAACATCTAAATCTACAGTTGTAGCTAATTTAGCAGGGGTAAATCTTTTTGAAATTCTATTTATATCATTTTTATGATCGGGGAGCCATAAATCTCTAATAAAATCTGGTTTAAATGACAATTCTTCAACTCTTGATTGGTGATTATTTGGTAATCTCATGTACCTAATTCTTGAAAATTAACTTATAAATCTTTCTATTTTGTTACCACTCTATAGTTATTTATAAAGAAATTAAATTTTAATGTATTGTGTGTACTAATTGTGTATTAGTCATAAAATTATAATAATGTTAAATTTAATAAATTTTACTTTTTATAACTTTTAATAAAATCTTTTCTAAATTTTTCAAAGGAATTTTCTTTAATTGAAGTTTTGATGGAATTCATTAATTTTGTTATAAAATGAATATTATGAAATGAAGCTAATTTATAGCCAACACCTTCTTTGAATTTTAATTGATACCTGATGTAGGCTTTAGAATAATTTTTACAAACAAAACAATCACAGTTTTTGTCTATTGGGTTAGAATCTTTTGAGTATTTTTTATTTAATATTCTTAGGCTACCTGAAGAAGAAAATAATGTACCGTGTCTAGCATTTCTTGTTGGGAAAATACTATCAAAAACATCTATACCATTGTAAACAGAATCTATGATATCTAAAGGAGAACCAACACCCATTAAATAACGTACTTTATCTTTTCTTAGATATTTTGTATGTAGTTTTATTATATCATGCATATCTTTTTTGTCCTCCCCAATACATAATCCACCTAGGGCTAATCCATCTACATCTTGTTTATTGAAGAATTCAATACTTTTCTTTCTTATATCTTTAAATAAACCACCTTGGGTAATTCCAAATAATAGTTGTTTATTATCTGTATGGGCAGAAATACATCTTTTGGCCCAATCATGAGTCAATAATGTAGCTTCTTTTACTTCTTGTTTATTTGCACCTAATTTTGGAATGTTATCTAGCATCATTGCAACATCTGAGGCTATATCTTGTTGAACTTGCATGGATTTTTCTGGAGTGAAGGTGAATTTGGAACCATCAAAAGGACTCCTGAATTTTATTCCTTTATTATTAAAACCTTGTAAGAATGAAGGCCTTAACATCTGAAAACCACCAGAATCTGTGAAAATCACATTATTAAAATTCATAAAATTATGAAGACCTTTGAATTTTTTTATTATGGGTAGGCCTGGACGTAGATATAACACTAGGGAATTTGAAATTATTGCTGGAACATTAATTTCTTTTAAATCTGTTGAAGGTAAATGTTTAACTGAAGCTTTTGTAGCAACTGGCATAAAGAAAGGAGTTTCTATTTCTCCATGACGAGTTTTAAATTTACAAACTCTAGCATTACCTTCTTCTGCTATAATTTCCATGGAAAGATTTTAATTCAAGTATTTTTAAGATTGTTTATTGTTTTGATATAATTAATATTTATTTTTTCTAAAAGGTACCTTAATAACTTTTTCTAATTTGTTAATAATGGATAAAAATGAGTAAAATTTTGTTAGTACAAGCATATGCTTATAGTAGTTTTAGAGCTATGCCAATGGGTTTAATTCATGTAGCTAGTGAGTTAGCTGTAGAACATGATGTAGTTGTTAGAGATTTATGTGCTACTCCAATGAATGATTCTGAATTTACTGCTTTACTAGAAAAAGAAAATCCAGGTTATGTAATGATTGGAGGAACTTCTCCTTCTGTGCCTGAATCATTTGAATTAGCTAGACTAGCTAAAGAATTTAATAATGGAATTATAACTGTAAAAGGTGGCCCTCATGAAGATAATGGTGGTAGTGAAGATACATTAATTGATGAAAATATAGATATTGTTGTAAGTGGTGATGGTGAAGCAGTAGCTGGTCTTGTAAGAACTATTGAAAATGGAAATTATTATCCTGAAAATTTTCGAGGTGATTTTGATTTAAGTTTATTACAATTGCCCAATAGAATGTTGTTGTATCCTCAAAATCCAGGATATTATGATTTTATGGGTGGAAGAACAGCTCAAACTAGAACAGATAGGGGTTGTAAATTTAAATGTGGTTTTTGTGTACAAGGGAAATTAAGAGAATATTCTGATGAATATGTAGTAAGAGATTTAGAACAGATAAGTACTGAAGGATTTGAATCCTTGTATTTTGATAATGCTTTATTTACATTGAATAGAGAAAGAATAATGAGATTGCTTCCAGAGGTTGCAAGATTTAACTTTAATGATATTGGATGTATTACTGGTGCTGGAATAAATACTGATGTAGAATTACTTACAGCAATGGCCGAAGTTGGCTTTTCATATATTTCAATGGCCTTAGAATCTGCTAGTACAACTATGCTTGAATTTATTGGTAAAAATTGGGTAGAACTTAAAATAGTTAAAGAAGCAATTGGTAATGCTAAGGGAGCAGGAATGAGAACTTCAGTTAATGTCATGTTTGGGAATCCTTATGAACTGGACGAAGATGTTTATGCAACAATAGATGCTATACTAGATATTAAACCTGATGCAATTTCTCCAAGTATTTTTACACTTTATCCAGGAAATAGAATTAATCCAATAGATCCAAATATTTATGATAAACCAATAAATAGAAATGATGCGTTTAAACATTTTGATGAAGGTTATGGTGGAAAAGTATTGATCTCTGCTGATAGGGTTGAATGGATTTATGAACAGTTACAAGAAAGAGTTGTTAGCCAAGGTATAGGTTTAATTACTGAAACTTAATATTTTTGTTTTGATGTAAATTAATCTAATGTGTAATAGTTTTATGTTACTATTGACTAATAATAAAAAACAATATGTTTATAACTATTAAATGTTTACATGTAAATGGATAAACATGGATGAATCATTAGATGTAAAAAATGTGGATGATGAAGGTTTTAGACTTATAGGTCGAAGGGGTTTTGTTAAAGCTTTATCTATTGCAGCATTACTTGCGACAGGAATGCCCCAAATTGCAAATGCAATAGTGCCACAACCTTTTGAAGTAACTCAAATAGGTGGATTTTCATATTCTGATCGTCATAATTGGGCATTGTATGGTTGGGGAAGAGATTTTTTAAATGCTGCATATGGTGGTGGAAGAAATGATTTAGATTTAGGATTAGTAAATGAAAGAAAAAGGCTTTTCCATATAGATGCACATCACGATACTACGTATGACTCTGATGGGCTTATTTTTTTTAATAGTGCAAATTTTTATGAAGGATTTTTAAGTAATGATATTAGTTATGAAGAAAAACTTGAAGGATTGCAAAAAGAAACTTATGAAACTAGTATAGGGATGTTTGTTTCTAAGGCTTTTGCTTTAGGTATTTTTGATGAAATGTTCTGGGTAAGGCCTCGTTGGGATTTAGCAAGGGACTCAGATCTTGGAGAAAAAAAATATAGATTAGAAGATGTACATAATGGAATTCCTACTTTTAAATCTTTTAAATTAGTAGAGGTGCCTGTTGATTATGAAGGTGATGAAAGAGTTCTAACTATTAATAGTATTACTGCGGATCAAATTCCACAATATGCAAACAGTGGTTTAGATATATTTGATTTTGATTTTGATTATCTCTCATGTTCTGGTCAAGGTAGGCCTGCTTGGTGGTCAATAGATAATTTTAATTCTGAAGCTCGAGAAAAATATTTGAAGATTAATGAAGTGGTAGACGGTAAAATAAGAAACCCTTATTCTCCAATTTATGAAGCTTCCTTGGATGAAATTGATAGTAGTATTGCAGAAATTGAAGATGTTTTGAAAACATTATCAGATCCTTTGTCTTTAACGGCTGCATTATCTAGGTCTTTTCTTTTTAGAGATCAAGTAGATTACATTGATGATGCATTTAGAAGCATGGTTTAATTTTAAGATTGTTTATTTGAATCAGCTAGAATTCTTTCAGATAAAGATTGGACATCTCTAGATCTTGCTGTTAGTTTAATTTTTATTTTTGCTGTTAGTGATCTATGTGGTCTTTGATATTCAATAGTTACAGTGGGATTTTCTAATTGCCAAGTATGATTTAATAATCCTATTATTTTTCCATGATTTTTTCTAAATGTGGGTGTTCCTTTCAAATTAAATATATTATCCACATAACTTTTGAAGGTTTCATAATTCCAAAATTCTAAATCTTGACCGTGGTAAATTACTTTTTGAATTGGATTCATATGTTGTAATATCTAACAAATTCTTTAAAAAATAGTAAGGTTTATATATAAGTTATACTACTTTAAAGTAAATACTAGAGGTGGTAGGAGCGAAGTAAGATGCAGGCAATATGTGAAGAATGTGGATCAATATACAAAGTAGAACAAAGTTTACCTAATGATTTCACTTGTTTTTGTAAATCAGAAAAATTTAAAATTTTAGAAGAAGAAAAAGTAGCTGTACCAGCTGCTTAATTTTTGTTTCTTTAAAATGTTGAAAAATACTAGTTTATGTGCAATTGTAAGGGATGAGGTTAGTAATCGTGGGGGTGGACTGGAAAAATGGCTTAGAGGTGTTTTACCATTTATGGAAGAAGCTGTTGTTGTTGATACTGGTTCTATTGATGGTTCTTTGACTTTACTTTATTCTTTAGCTGCTCAGTTTCCAAAACTTAAAGTTTATGAAAGAAAATTTGATGGTTTTCCAAGTTCAAGAAATTATGCTTTATCTAAAGTTGAAACAACAAGAGCTTTAGTTTTAGATGCAGATGAAGAAATAAGGGAAGAAGATTTTGAAAAGTTAGCAAAATTTGTAGAAGAAAATCCTAAACATGGTTATAATTTTACTTTTTTAACATTATTTCCTAGGGGTCATGGAGCAACTAATAATGCTTCTGCTATGATTATAAGGCTTTTTAATGTTGATTTTTTTGAATGTGTTACTTATACTGCTCCTAAAATTTCAGGTGGTGGGGAATTATTATGGGGTGAAAAAATTGTCCCTAAATCTGAAAATTATGATGATGTGATGCATACTCCTGTTGAAATAACTCATCATGTACATTCTTTAAGAGTCTTAAATAGGAAAAGAAGTAAATGGTACAAAAATGATGTCTTCCTTACAGAGTCCCCATTAGTTGTAGGGAAAAGAGATGGGTGGAAATAGTTTACTTTTGAGTAGACACATTATATTTAAAAAGATTTAATGCGAATAAAACTTAATGACGCAGCCACCATTTATACAGGTAGTAAATGTTTCTAAGTTATTTGGAAAGAATATCGTTCTTGATGGATTAAATTTAGATATTGGTTATGGTGAAATATATGGTGTTATTGGTAAATCTGGTAGTGGAAAAACTACACTTTTGAATTGTTTAATTGGATTCTTAAAACCTGATAAGGGTAGTGTTTTATTTCAATCAAGAGACATAAAAAAAGATGTTACTAACGTAAATATGCAGTTTGGTTTTTCTGCTCAAGAAAGTTCTTTGTATGATAAATTAACAGTGGATGAAAATTTAAAATATTTTGGTTCTTTGTATAAATTAGATAAAGTTACAATAAAAGAAAAAATTGAACAGTTATTAAAATTTATAGGTTTAGAAGGACAAAATAGTTCCTTAACAGGAAAATTATCTACAGGTATGAAAAAAAGATTAGATATTGCATGTGCATTGATTCATGATCCTAAGATATTAATTTTAGATGAACCAACAGCAGATTTAGATCCATCTTTAAGAAAAGAAGTTATGAATCTATTGAAAAAAATTAGTAAAGAAAAAAATGTTACTATAATAATAACCTCCCACTTACTTGGTGAACTTGAAATTTGTGATAAAATTGCAATACTACATAATAGAAAGATTGCAGTTCAAGGTTCTACTACTGAATTAAAAGAAAAATATTCTAAGAACATTGAAATCGTACTTGAAACAACTTCTGGAAATTATACATGGTTAGAAAAATCATTTAAGACCCACCAAGATGTTGAAAAAACTTTAACTAGAGATGGTAAGTTGGTATTGTATACAAGTAATCCTGAGGTTGTATTAAAAGAAATACTAAAGGCATTAGAAGGAAGACGCGATAAAATGCTTGATCTTGATGTAAATAAACCAAGTTTAAATGAAGTATTTGAATATTTTACACAAAAAAAAGAAGATAAAAAAGAAGAGATAAAAAAATGAATAGAATATTTGAGATAGTAAAGAAGAACTGGAAATTACTAATCAGATCTAAAACTTCTGCTCTAATTGTTTTGGTGGGCCCGTTATTACTTATGTTATTATTTGGTTTAGCCTTTAACTCTTCATCACTGTTTGATATTAAAATTGGAACTTATTCGGATACATATTCTGATTTATCAAATTCTATTAATGTGCAGTTAGAAGATGATGAATTTAGTGTGATACATATGAACAATGAAGAAATTTGTAAGGATTCTGTTAGAAAAGGTGATATTCATGTTTGTGTTGTTTATCCTGATAATTTAAATGTTCAAAGTTCGGAAAGTGTTATTTTTTATGTTGATAAAACTAGAATGAATTTAGTTTATATTGTTATTAATAGTATATCTCAAAAATTATCAGTAAAATCTTCTGAACTAAGTACTGCATTAACAACAACTTTAGTTAATGCTGTAGATAGTATACAAAGTTCAGTAAGTGATAATCAAGAGAGTGTACAGGAATTAAGTGTTAATCTTAATGATGCATTATCTAAGGTTAATAGTGCTAAGAGTGATTTAAGTAATATTGATATGCCCAATTTAAGTAATATTGATACAGTTAATTTATCTGATGATTTAGTGGATGATATTAATGATGCAAAAATCAAGATTACTGCTTTCTTAAGTGCTAAAGAACAAATTGATAGTGCCTTAGAAAATGCTCAAACAAGTTTAGGTATTGGTCTAGAAAATACACAATCTGTACAAAATGTTGTTAGTGATATTAATAATAATATTGGCGGGATACAGATAAAGGAAGTGGCTAATATTGTTAATCCTATTAAGACTGAGGTTAAGGCCGTTATTAGTGAAAGTTCACATTTAGCTGTTAGCTTTCCAAGTGTATTTATGTTAGTATTATTATTTGCTGGAGTTTTTATATCTTCAACTGTTGTAATCTCTGAGAAAACATCTAAAGCATTTTTTAGAAATTTTGTTACACCTACTAGTGATTTATTTTTTATTATTGGTGATTATTTGTCTAATTTGTCAATATTATTATTACAAGGATTAGTGATATTTGGTGTTATGTTGTATGTTACAAAGACTGCTTTGACACAAGATTCTATTATTAATTTAGTTGTGATATTTGTTTTAGTGAGCACTGTGTTTGTTTTACTTGGTAGCTTAATTGGATATTTGTTTAAGAATGAAGAGACTGCAAACATTGCCTCAATTAGTATTTCATTTTTATTGATATTATTTTCTAATCTAATATTACCTATAGAAACATTACCTGTAGCTATTCGTAAAATAGTTAATTTTAATCCAGTCATGCTTGGAGAAAGTGCATTAAGAAGAATATTATTGTTCCAAGAAGGATTAGATGCTATTTCAGCACATATTTATGTATTATTGGGTTATGTTGTTGTGTTGTTTATTTTAGTTTATTTAGCAAGAGAATTTACAAAAAGAAGAATTTAATTTAAATTTTGATGACTTTGATTATGTTCGCCTAAATGAATATCTGGACCTTTGTTTGATGATTTAATAAATTGTTGTAATCTTTTACAAGCTAGAGTCATCATTAACATTTGTGCTGTATCATTTCTTAAAAAAATTTTAGAGTAATCGTGTAAATTAGAAAGTTTTTCATGATCTAGATATGGTTTTACTTCCCTTAGTGTGGTTGTAGCTGAAATGTAATCATCAGAATAACCTGTAATATCTAATTCCATCTTTGATCCTGTACATGTTTCTATCTCTTGATCTAACAATATTTCTAATATTTCAGGTAGATTTCCATTGTTTAATCTTAATGATATGCTTCTTTTATGGTTGGCTTTTTGGTCTAGTGTAGTGATGATTCTTTGATATCCTTCAATACCATGTGTTTCAAGAAAACCTCTAAATTTTTCTAATGCCCTAGGATAGGTTATCCTTGAATCTATTTTTAAATAAAAATCATCTTGCTGTTCTTGCTGTATTTCAGGATGGTTAAAATGTCGTTCTAAATGGCCTATTATATTTGGTTCTCCTTCAGTAATTTTCTTTCTTTCTGTTTCGGTAAAACCATTTAGGGCTTCATCAATGACTTTTATCTCTTCTTCCCCAGTAATACATCTTTTTGCTAAATCAATGGATTCTTCTGTTGTAGATCTTCTAAATCTCATTAATTCTATAAATTCAATTGCTTCTGATCCTCTAAATTCATAAGGTTTATGCCAAACCCTTCCAGGAATTAGTACATTATAATTTGGGATAATTAAATTTGTCATCATTATTTTTTATATTCTCATCTTTTAAGGTTTTCTATTTTGTTATTACTTAATAGTAAGTCTTATAAAGAGAAATTCTTAATTTTTATTATGAGAGTTACAAATGATGATGAATTATGGATCGAACTTAATTTATCTAATGATGTCAGCAAATTGACAGATCTTACTGGAATGGAATTAGTTTCTTATTGTAAACCGGTAGGAGGCAATACACCATTTATTGCTACAAAACCAGCTCTTGGAAGTATCGTAGATCCTAATGATGTTCGTTTAACAGATCCAAAGTATATGGGTGAAATTAGTTTAATTCATAGTGATATTATTACTGGATCGAATGCTTATTGGTTGTCTGATTTGCAGACTAGAGGAGATCATGCATTGTTATTTGTTCAATTTTTTTATGCAAAAGATATTTCTAAAGATGAACATGGTGCACCTACATTAGAAATGTTACCCCCAGATTCCAAGTAAAATTCCAATAATTTCTACAATAACATATAACCAAATTAAGTAAGTTAAGATTAATCCAATAATTGCAATTAAAGTAATATTAATTATTTTATTTTTATTTCTTTTTACTTGATCTATTTTACATATTTTTTCTTTTTTGTAGAAATACCATATTAATCCAGCTAGTAATAAAATTAATGACACACTTCTAAATATCCATTTGTAAGAACCATAAAGTAAATCAGATAGTGAAGCTGCATAAGCTACTGAGCTTAATCCAAGTAAAACTAATACAACTGGGGTAAAACAACATAATCCTCCAATAAAAGCTGATATAGGTATTGACTTTTTTAGGAAAGATTTTTGGTCTTGTGTTAGTTTCATGGTACTAGTTTAATTTAAGTTTTTTTAAAGATTAGTTTTAACCCTTAAACTATAATAATCTTTTGTGCCTTTTCCTGATAGTCCTGTGGAGGGAGTTTTTGCTAAATAATCTTCAGTAGTAAAATCTTTATTAGAATTTATTAATTCATGATATTTTTCAAAATCAATCCAGGTATGCCATGAATCTTTCTTGAATTTTTTCTTTGCAAACATAATTACGCGAGAGGGAACATGTTCTGAAACTATTTCATAATCTTCTAGGAATTTATCTAACTCTTTAGAGAAAGAAACAACTTCTTCGTGAAAAGGCATGTTTTCTTCTTTTAATCTTTGTCTAGACTCTCCTAAAAACATGTAGGATTTAACTTCAATGAAATCAGGGGAAGCAATATTAATTAGTTTAGCATAATTTTCATGCTCTATATCATTAATTCCTTTAATGATTGTAAGTCTAATGCAGGTTCTATCTTTTTTTTCAGACATGTATTCTAAAGATTTAATTAAACGTCCCCAATAATCTTCAAATAAAGGTAGGTCAATTTTCTTTAGTAATTCTTTATTAGGGGCATCTAGGCTAATGTATAGTTGAGTTATTCTTGCTAAATCCTTTATTTGTTGAGGATATTGTGCATTTGTAACTAAGAAAGTAGATATATGCTCTTCATTGAATAAATCAATTAATTCATTTATTTTGGGATACATTATGGGTTCACCTGTTAAAGATAAAGCAACATGACGAACTGTTTTTGATTTTTCTAATAGTGGTTTATTTACATCCTTATACCCACCTAAACCTGATAATAGCAATTGATGTGAGGCTAAGCTATCTTTTAATATTAAAGAGGGATCATCTACGTTCCATTCCCATTCTTTTGAAACTGGTGCTTTGTAGCCACGCCAACAAAAAGTACATCTATTAGCGCAAGACATTGAAGTTGTCATTTGTAGGCATTGATTGCTTTGAATGCCGTAGAATTTTAATTTGTAACAAGAACCTTCTCCTTTAATCATTTTTTTAGTCCATCCACAGGTTTTTACCGCAGAATGTTCTCCAACAACTTTGTAGTGTTGTTTTAATAATTCTTGTTTTGCTGTTTGGGATAACATAAAATTAAGGAATAAATCAGTGTTAAAAAGTTTTTGATTAGAATACTTCACCTAATCGGATTATTTACTTCCAATTTTTTGGTAGAAACTAAAATTCACCAAAATCAGGATTTACAAATCTTTGATTTTTATTTAGGTTATTAATTTTCATCATATCTTCTTTAGATAATTTAAAGTCAAAGATATCGATATTAGATTTAAGATGTTCTTTAGATTTTGATTTGGGGATTGCCACTATTTTTTTTTGAATTATCCATCTTAATGTTATTTGTGCAACATTTTTATTGTATTTAGTAGCTAATTCATTTAATACACTATCTTGTAAGATTTCTCCACGAGCTATTGGAGAATATGCAGTTAGTACAATATTATTTTCTTTACAAAATTTTAATAATTCTTCTTGATTTAGATAAGGGTGGAATTCTACCTGATTATTTGTTATTTTAATTCCTAATTCATCTGCAATTTTTAATGCTTGTTCTAAATGTTTAATTGTAAAATTACTGACACCAATGTTTTTTATTTTACCTTTTTGTTGTAGTTCCTTTAAAGCTTTTAATGTTTCTTCCATCGGAATTTCTTTTTTAGGCCAATGGATTAGGTAAAGATCTAAATAATCTAGTTGTAATTGCGCTAGAGTTTGGTCACATTCTTTTAGAACATCTTCATAATGCAGGCTAGAAACCCAAATTTTTGAAGTAATGAATAAATTTTCTCTTGCAACATTTAATTCATTTAGGGTTTGGCCTATAACTTCTTGATTTTTGTAAATCCATGCAGTATCAATGTGGGTATACTTTGAGTTTAGTGCAATTTTTAATGCGTTTTTACAATCTTCATCTTGTAATTGCCAAGTTCCTAGTCCTAGTTGTGGGATATCTCCATTTGGTAATTTAATTGATTGCATTTGATATTAAATTGATGATCATTTAAAAGAGTTAGGTTGAAAATTAAAGCAAATGATTTATGTGGCTTATTATTTCTTGATGAATTTCGTTTTCAGTTCTATTTGCATTTATTAATATCATTTTTTTAGGATTTTCATTGACTATTGTTCGATATCCTTCTAAAACTTTTCTATGGAACTCTTCTTCTCTTTTTTCTATTTCATCTTTTTCCACCCCACTTTGTTCAATACGTTTTTGCATAACTTCAAAAGGTAAATCTAAAATAAATGTTAGAGTGGGTTGAGTTTTAGGATAAAGTGTGTATATTAGTTTATGACATGAATCTATGACATCCAAAACTAAAGGATTTGCATTAAATAATCCATAACCTTGATATGCTTTAGTTGCAACTTCACTTCTATCTCTTAAGGGTATTTTACCCTCATTTAATATTCTTCTAACTGTTGTAGCAATGAATTGTGCACGTGATGTAATAAACATCAACATTTCAGTTATAGGTTCTGTTTTTTCATTTATTGGTAACTCTTGAAAATCTTCAAAATCTGTTAATGAATTGTTAAGAATTGGATAAAGTTTATTTGGGTGTTTAAGGGCGTAACGTAAAAGTTCACCTATTGCAGTTCCTCCTGGTTCTCTACATATTTCTGGAGTTAATCCTTGAGATATTAAATATTTACTTAATAATTTAATTTGTGTAGATTTTCCACAATAATCTGCTCCATCAAACGCAAATGATAAGTTCATAACTTAATAAAAATTATTTTGTTTATATGTACTACGAAACTTTAACTTTGTAATTAGAAACTCTATATTATCTTTTAATTATTTTTACTTTATTTGAAGTTAAATCTATGATTGTACTTGGATTTCCAGATAAAGTACCGGAATTTATAATGTAGTCAACTTTATTCTTAATGGAAGTTTTTAATTCATCTATGTTTGTAATATGTTTTTGTCCTGAGATATTAACTGAAGTTGTAATGAATGGAATATTAGCTTTTTTTATTATTTTAGAGAACCAATTATTTGGAATTCTTACACCTAGCGTATTTGAACTATTGTTGACCTCTTTTGAAATGCAATTTTTATTTTTTATTTTTAAAATTAAAGTAATAGGTCCTGGTAATTTTTCTAAATATTTTTCTTGAATTTCACAATTTTCTTTAATCCAAATTTTATTTGGGGCAATTATTGAAAAAGGTTTATTTTCTCTTTGTTTTATTTCTTTAATCTTATTTATTTTGGAAGATAGAGTAGCATTACAACCAATACCATAGATTGTATCTGTTGGATAAATAAATACTTTGCCTGAAATAATTTCTTTAATGTAAAATTCTTTATTTTCTAGGAATTGTTTTTTTGTTAGGATTTTCATTTTATGTATACTTTTAATTATCTTTTTTAATTTATACTAATCTTTAAATATATTGTACTTTGTCTTAAATTATGATAAAAAGATATAACTCTAGATTTTTTAGTGCTGTTTCTTTAATTACATTAAGTTTATCAGCATTTTCTTGCTCTTTACAAGACAATGAAAATCAACAGAGTGTTATATTAACTGATGTTGTGATTGATTCAATGAATCAGTACAGGGGAGGGGATGTGAATTGGCATAGGCGTGGTGTAAAAGTTTTTATTGAAGATAGTGAAACCCCCATTAATTTTTCTTATGTAAGATGGGACCCTAGAATAACTAAAGGTGATACATTAAATGAATTAGTTTACTCACGTAGTGCTCCTAATCTTATTTCACCTAATGGTAGACTTGAAGGTTTAAGAGTTACTCGTTAATTTTATATATTGATTGTTACTCTCTTAATTATGGCAATAACACCTTGGGAAGTTTCAGGAGATATTGATTATGATAAACTAGTAAAGGATTTTGGAACTTCCTTGGTTGATGAAAAAATTAAAAAGAAGTTAGAGAAATGCCATCCTTTACTTAATAGGGGAATATATTTTTCACATAGGGATTTTGATTTATGGTTAAAAGATTATGAGGCCGGGAAGAAAGTTTCTGTGATTACTGGAAGGGGCCCTAGTGAAGGAATGCATATTGGCCATTTAGTTCCATTTTTAGTTGCTAAGTCACTGCAAGACGTTTTTGATTGTGATGTATTTATTCCTATTTCAGATGATGAGAAGTTTTATGTTAAGGAAAAATTAACTTATGAAGATGCATTGAAGTTTTCTGAAGAAAATATTAAAGATTTATTGGCTTTAGGATTTAAAGAGGGTAAAACATTTATTTTTCAAGATTTTGTGTATACTGATATTTACAAATATGCTGCAAGAATTGCTAAAAGAATAACATATTCTACAGCAAAAGCAGTTTTTGGATTAAAGCCTGAAAATAATATTGGTTGGAGTTTTTATCCTGCTATGCAGGCAGCTCATATTTTATTTCCTCAATTTTATAATGGAAAGCATAGATCAGTAGTACCTGTTGGAATTGATCAAGATCCTTTTATTAGGACTACTAGGGATATTGCAGGACATCCTGACTTTAAATTAGTTAAACCTAGTGCATTACATGCAAAGTTTATTCCTTCTTTAAGTGGAGATACTAAAATGAGTTCTTCAAAAGAAGGTTCTATTTATTTGAGTGATAATGAAAAAGAAGTTGAGAAAAAAGTAAAGAAATATGCTTTTTCAGGTGGAAGGGATACTTTAGAAGAGCATAGAGAAAAAGGTGGTAATCCTGAAGTTGATGTAAGTTTTTTATGGTTGAAATATTTGTTTGAAGAAGATAATAAAAAAGTAGAAGAAATTTATGATAAATATAAATCAGGGGAAATGTTAACTTCAGAATTAAAAGAAATTTTAATAGAGAAAATTAATAGTTTTTTGAAAGAACATAGAAAAAGAAAAGAGAAAATTAAAATTGAGAAGTTTTTAGTTAAGTAGTTTTTCTGTGAGGATCTCTTAATGACATATTTCCAAATTGGAATGGTGTAATTAATCTACTAGAAGGTATAAAAATTCCACTAAGATGATTTTCATTGTTTGAATCACCAAATTTAAACCATTCACCATGATCTTGAACAGATTCATAAAAAAATCTAATAACTTCATGTAGCAATTCTTCTTTTCTAATAGATTCTGTTCTTACAATATACGTTGGTTCTGGATAATAAATTTGTATACTTTTTGGATCTAAATTTAAAGATAAAGGATAAATTCTTACTCTATTGTATTCACCCCTATCACTACCTATATGGGAAAAATCAAGATCCCATTCAGCTCCAAATTCTCCTATTATTTCTTCTTTATCTTCATCAGAATGATAATTATGATCTTTTGTAAGCCACTTTAATCCTGAAAATTGTGGAAATCCTTCAGAAGATGTATTAAATTTTGAAAATCGAAAATATCTCCACGGAAATATTTGTGGTTTTGATCTTGCTTTAGACCTATAATGTGTATGATGATGGCCAAGTTTTGTTATTCTGTCTAGACTACAAAATGAAATATTTGTTTCACTATGATCTTGTTTCCTGTTAACTCTTTTATAATCAGCTCCTAAAATTATTGGTTGATTATTTTCATCTTGAGAAAGACACCAAAAATGTTTATCATCTAAAGAAGTACCTTTTAATTCGGATCTAAAGAATACATCTATAAATTGATCCATATAAACAAAATTTGTAGAACCTGAAGCAATTAATTTTCTTAACTCATGAAAACTAACTTTTTCAATAGCATGTTCTAAATCTTCTTCTTGAGGGATTAAAATAAAATTATCTTCATCTTGATTAATAATAGTTCCAAAAGGAGTAACAGTTCCTGGCATAATCATTGGTAAATATTTTTCAAATCTCATGATTTTCTTTAAAATTAAAATTATAAAAAATAGTGTAGTGGAATTTCCACAACATATATAAATCCTTTTATTTTGTTTTTATTATGGATAAGGTCAATGAAATATTAGAAAATTTAGGTTTTGAAGGGAGAGAAATAAAGATTTATTTAAGTTTGTTAAAAAATAGAGAACAAACTGCTTTAGAAATTTCTAGGAATGTTAATGTAGATAGAACTACTGTTTATGACATATTACAAAGATTAAAGGAAAAAGGTGTTGTTTCATTTATTGTAAAAAATAAAACTAAACATTTCAATTCTTTGTCTGCTGAAGAATTATTGGTGTATTATAAGGAAAAATATAATTCTTTAAAAGAAATTATTCCTAACCTTAAGAATATATCAGATGAACAAAAAGAAGTTTTAAATGTTGAAGTTTTTGAAGGCGTTAATGGGTTAAAAACTGTTGTTAAGGATTTAATTGAGTCTAAGAATAACTATAAAGTAATTGGCTTGAGAAAAGCATATGATGATATTTTTGGATATTTTAAGAATGCAGCATTAATTAGATTAAATGAAGCTAAAGTAAGAGAAAAAGCAATAGTGTCTAGTGGAGAGGAATTTGCTAAATTAAAGAAAGGAAATTATAGATATTTAGATAGCAAAATTATTTCTAAGACTACTACTGTTATTTATGGGGATGTTGTTTTATTTTTTATTTGGAAAATTAGTTCTGTTGTTAGAATGAAAAGTAAGATTTTAGCAAGTGTACAAGAAGAATATTTTAACCTATTATGGGAAATTGCTAAAGTTTAACTGCAGTACCATAAGCTAGTACTTCTGCTGCACCCTGCATAACTTCTGCAGTTACAAACCGTACGTTTACTATAGCATCTGCATTTAATGATTTAGCTTCTTCTTCCATTCTTGAGTAAGCTTCATCCCTTGCATCAGAAATCATTTTAGTATAAGATTTTATCTCTCCACCAATAATAGTTTTTAATCCGGCCATAATATCACGACCAATATGTCTTGCCCTAATTGTATTACCACGAACTATTCCAAGAATTTCTTTTATTTTCTTTTCAGGTATTGTGGCAGTAGTTGTTATTATCATAATAATATTAAAATGAAGAAATATTTAAATCTATTGGCTATTTTTAATTACAATTGTATTTTTAAATTCTGAATAAGTTCTTTTTTTATGGTTTTATCAGCTAGTGAAGTATTGTATCTTGCCTTAGGTGGAAGAATAAACCAGATTGAAGATGTCGAACCAATGGAACTTGATGATGGTAGGGATGAGGTAGTAAAGAGACTTGCTCCAAATTCTAGAAGAATTCCTAAAATGAAAGCTGATACCTTTTTATCAATTGATCCAAGACCAGAAACGATAGAAGAAGATGGTTTTGATTTGGTGGTAGGTGATAGAATCTATGTTTCAGATACAGTGGCTTTGAGATTAGATAGTGAGGGTTTGGAAAGGATTGGAGAGAGACATGAATTACATGAAGGTGAGGATTTTGTATTAGATTGTGATATGGATGGCCAGAAAGTTTATTATATTGTAAGTAGAGAAAGAATAAAAAATTCTGAAAATTTGGAATTTATAGTAGACTCTAAGAGTACTAGTGCAAGACTAGGTGCAATGAGTCATTGTGTCGGAAGAACTCAAGATGGAGAGTTTATTACACTTGTACAACCTTATCAATTTCCTTTAGTAGTTACTGCAGGAAAAGATAAGTTATCTCAGGTTGTTGTCAGATTTGAAGGATCAAGTTATTTATCTTCTGAAGAAATTTTACAAGAAAGAAGAACTGATGGCAAGAAAGGTATTGATCTTGTGCTAGGTGAAGAATCAATTTTAGACCAATCTTTATCTTCAAGAGGTATTAGTATGGGATATAGTACTCATGTCGCTTTAAGGGCTAAAGGGAATAATGATCCAATTAATTTAGGTGCAGATAAAGGAAGTATTAATTGGGAACAATATTGGGAGATTATAGATGGTAATCATTCTTTAACTTTAGATGCTAAAAAATTACATTTGATGGGAGCTCAAGGTGTTATCCACTTAGGTGCTCAATATGGAATATTGTCAAGAGAGCATGATATAATGACTGGAACTGGTGTCATAAATAATTTGGCAGCTATCTTTCATTTTGGTTATGTTGGAGAGATTACTTTAGAGGTTATAGCTAATGCCAAAACTGTAATACATAATGGAGATATTGCTGGTGAGGTATGGTTTGATAATATTAAAGGTTCATTTGACCAAAAATTAATAGAACATGATGGACAATATCAAGGACATAGGGCTCCAATGTTACCTGGAATGTTTACAAATCCTTTTTAAGGTAAAATTTTCTTTTGGAATTTTTTATAATATATATTTGATTAAATGAATTTAATCGATAAACTTTTAAGTTTTTTTCCTTATCTTCTTTAATGGCAAGAAAATTAAACCAAGGTGGAAAATATTCTGGAAAAGTTATTGGATATATGCCTTTGGATAATGGTGTATTCCCCTATTATCAAGAACCTGTAATTGGTATAGGGCGGGCTGGACCTGTTGTTCAAACTGCTTTTTCTAGATTACCTAAGATAGGGGATACAGTAATTTGTAAAGTAACAGATACATGTACTTCTCATGGGGTAGATGGAAGTCAATATTTTGAAGGTATGTTAGTAGAAGATAATCCATTTATGCAGTTGGATGAAGTTGGTTTTGTTTTTGTATCTCCTTTGATGAGAGATGGAGGTGTTTATATTGTGCCAAGGATGGGTAGTGAATCTCGGATTGTTAGGATAAATAAAGATTTTGAATCTGCCCAAGGTACTATTCGTCATAAAAATGACCTTGGAAATATAGTTATTAGTCCAATATATTTTGATAGTGGTGTGATCACTCCAATGTATGGTACTTGTTCCTCTGAAGATAAAACCCAATTAAATAGTTTATTAGCATTGAATAAAGACATACTTGAAAGACTATCAGATGATTTTACTCAGTTAAGAAGAGATAGTCTGGCTGGAACTGCTTTTACTAAATAAAATCTAAATTTTAATCATTAAGTTTTTTCTTAAGATAAGATTGTCTTTTAGTTTCTTCAAATTTTTCTATAGCATATCTTAACGTTGTTCTGGGCAAATTATCATAATGTTTTTTTAGAAAATTTTCAAGTAAATTTTGATCTTTTTTTCCAACTTCTCTTAAAACCCATCCTACTGCTTTGTGGATTAGGTCATGAGTATCTTTTAATAAAATTTTAGCTAATTTTAAAGAATCATTAAAATCATTATTAGGAATAAAAGCAAAAGTTGAGATGATTGAAATTCTCCTTTCCCATAAACTTTTTGATTTAACTAATTTATATAAAATGGATCTATTTTTATCAATTAAATAATCACCAAGAATTTTATGTGCTGTTGAGTCTACTAGATCCCAGTTATTGATGTTTTTAGTATTAGCTAAATAGAAATCTACAATTTCTTTATTTTTAGTTTGTTTATATTGTTCAACTAAAATTAATAATGCAACTAATCTGTGTTCATGTATTTTAGAATTTAATAAAGATTGAATATCTGATAAATCTAAATTTAAGTAAGATTTTGCTACTGATCTTTGTTTTGGAACTGTTAAACCCATAAAGATATCACCTTCACCATATTGTCCTGGGCCAGTTTTGAAGAATCTTTGATAATTTTGAATTTTTTCTTTATTTGCTAATTTTTCTAGATCTTGTTTTAATTTATTTAGCATGAAATTATTAAGTTTAAAGAATTTATAAGTTTAAGTTTTATCTGTTAAATTTATAATAATTATATATTAGGTAATCCTTGGATAAGTGTTATAGCATCCATAAGACCACCCCACGCATTATTAAAATCAGATTCGTAATATATTAATTCAGGTCTTTTAGGAGTAAGATTATCATAGTGAGGTATGTGAAGGGGTAAATCTGGTTTTGTTAATCTTAATCTAATTTCTAAATTGTCTAGATACATTTGACTTGGACTTATTGAGATCATGAAATCTCCTCTTATGTAGGGCATTTCTTGGCTTATTTCAAAGTGAGGGTAATCCTTTTCACACAATTCTTTTAGTTTTGTTCTATCAAGACAATCATTATTAAATTCACCTATAATACGCCTGATTGTTGTTTTCTGTCTTGAAAAAATACGAGTAAATGTTTCATGGGGGTGTGGAATTGTTAAACTAACAGTTGAGAGATCATCTTGTTTTGATTCTATGACCATTATACTTCCTTTTTTTATTGCTTCAGTTAAATTTTCCATTTTATTTATTTAAAGAAATATTTTTATTTTTTTTAAAGTCTCGTTGTGGAAATCCCGCATCTTGCAAAAGATTAGAAACATTTATAATATAGGAGATTAAAATAAGAAAAGAGGTGGCAATGGACAACATTCTTTGGTTTCGGGATATTTCTAACAACGATGTAGACAAAGTTGGAGGAAAAGGGGCTAGTTTAGGAGAGATGTATAATGCTCAGATACCTATACCGCCAGGATTTTGTGTTACTGCTCAAGCTTATGATAAATTTTTAGATGCTACTGGTTTAAAATTAGAAATTACTAAAATTCTTCAAACAATAGAAATTGAAAAAACAGAAGATTTAGAGAAAAAAGCAAAAGATATTCAAAATTTAATATTAAATGTTACTATGCCTGCAGATATTAAAAGAGATATTGAAGAATCATATGAAAATTTGAATGTCGATAGTAATGTTGTTGATAAAGGTGGGAATGCACTGGATTATATTAAATCTGGAAGAGATTTTCCTTATGTTGCAGTAAGAAGTAGTGCAACTGCTGAAGATTTACCTGAAGCTAGTTTTGCAGGTCAACAAGCTTCTTATTTGAATATTAAAGGTGCAAAAGCTGTTGTTGTACATACACAGAAATGTTGGGCTTCATTATTTAATGCTAGAGCTATTTATTATAGAGAGAAAAATAAATTTGATCATATGACTGTACTAATTTCTGTAGTTATACAAAAAATGGTTAATTCTACAACTTCTGGAATCATGTTTACAATTAACCCAAGTACTAATAATGAGAATGAAATTATAATAGAGGCTGGATGGGGCTTAGGAGAGGCTATAGTTTCAGGAAGTGTGAACCCAGATAGTTATACTGTTGATAAAAAATCATTAGAGCTTAAAGAAGTTACAGTAAAAAAACAAACTTGGAAGTTTGTTAGAGATGATAGTTTTGAAAAAACAGTTAAAAGAGATATTGTTGAGGAAGAACAAGAAAAACAAGTTCTAGAAGAAAGTGAAGTTTTAGGATTGGCTAAATTAGGAATGGAGATAGAAGAACACTATGGTAAGCCAATGGATATGGAATTTGCTTTAGAAGGAAGTAAAATTTTTATTGTTCAAGCAAGACCAGTTACAACTTTGAAGAAAAAGGAAGAGGGTAATGGAGAGGGCAAAGAAGAAAAGAAATTAGAAGGTACTGTACTTGTAAAAGGATTGAATGCTTCCCCTGGAGTTGCTTCTGGTACTGTTAAAATTATACATGGGGTAGATGAATTAGGTAAAATTAAAGAAGGAGATATTTTAGTTACAGAAATGACTAATCCTGATTATGTAGTTGCTATGGAAAAAGCTTCAGCAATTGTTACTGATGCAGGTGGAGCTACTGCTCATGCTGCCATTGTTTCTAGAGAACTTGGAATTCCAGCAGTTGTTGGAACAGAAACAGCTACTACTACATTAACTGATGGTCAAGTTATTACAGTTGATGGAGCTAATGGTATTGTTTATGATGGAAAATTAGATATTAAAGAAGAAAAAGAAGAGGAAACTGTACAACAAGTTCAATATGATACTATTACAAATGTTAAAGTTATTTGTGATTTACCTTCTCAAGCTGAAAAGGCTGCTAAACCAGACTCTGATGGAGTAGGACTTGTAAGGCTTGAATTTATTATTGCAGAGAATGGAGTGCATCCAGCTCATTATATTAGAGAAGGAAGAGAAGAAGATTATATGAATGCATTGTATGAAGGATTGAAGAAAATTGCAAGTAATTTTGAAGGAAAACCTGTATGGGTTAGAACTTCAGATGTTAGAAGTGATGAATATAGGAATTTAGAAGGTGGAGATCAAGAACCTGAAGAGTTGAACCCAATGCTTGGATGGCATGGAATAAGACGAGGGTTAGATGATGAAAAGATACTTGAAACAGAATTTAGAGCTGTTAAGAAATTACATGATGAAGGTTACCCTAATGTTGGAGTAATGTTACCTTTTGTTATCAATTTAGAAGAAGTTAAGAAAGCTAAAGAAATAGCAAGAAGAGTTGGACTTGAACCTGTAAAAGATATTGATTTTGGAATTATGGTTGAGACTCCTGCTGCAGTTTGGATTATTGAAGATATTTGCAAAGAAGGAATTTCGTTTATTAGTTTTGGTACAAATGATTTAACTCAGACTACTCTTGGAGTAGATAGAGGTAATGATAAAATACAATATTTATACACTGAATTACATCCTTCAGTTTTAAAAGAAATTGAACATGTTATTAAAGTTTGTAGAAAATATAAAGTGCAAACTTCAATTTGTGGACAAGCTGGAAGTAATCCTGAAATGGTTAAATATTTAGTTAAATACGGTATAGATAGTATTTCTGCTAATGTTGATGCTGTTGGCACAGTAAGAAAAGTTGTTTCTCAAGAAGAAAGAAGATTAATGTTAGAAGCTGCTAGAAAAGATTTAGATGATTAAAAAGGAGAACCCATAGCATACTTTCTTGGTTGTTTAGTTGAATAAGGTTCAACAGGGAATAATCCTACTGAATCATAACCCAAGTTTTGAAATTTTGTTAATAATTCGTCCATATTTGGGTTGGCTAATATAGATAAGGTAGTAATATACTTTCCATTACCAAAAATAACAAGTAATGATGAACCTATTTCTCTTGATTCACTTTCAAATAATTTTCTTTGTGCTAAAAAAGGTTGAAGATTAGGACTATTTGAATCTTTCAATCTTTGACCTAATCTGGATTTTGGATTTCTCATTTTAAATAGTTAAAGAACCCACGAATTTATCTATCTCATCAGCTAATTCTCTTGAACTGCTACTTTCTGTTAATTCAACATCTTCTCTTAATGTAGATACTGAATCTTTTAGAACTTGTCTTCTATCTCTGGTATGGTATCTATCTAAATTGTTTGTTAATTCTATTCCTGTTTTCGGATCATATAGAAACCAAGGCCTTATAGGTGTTTTTAGAAACAAAACATTTTCACCTTGAAAATCTCCTGGAATATTTGCTCGAGATGAAATAGAATCAGTTGGTAATGATATTAAGCTGAAATATCCACCTACATGTACACTAGAATCCACCTTAATAGATTTGAGTAAATCCTTAGGTAATGTTTTATCTAAAGTATGCAAATGTCTTATTAATTCTCTTCCTTGTTCAGTATATTCAACCATTTTTATAACCTATAATAAAATCATAAATATTCCTTTTTAAGTCTTTCTATTCACTACTTTTTAATAATTACTTTTTTATTAAGAAATAAAAGATTAATCCTAGAAATAAAAATATTATGAAATACAAACTTGTTATTATTGAATAAATGAAATCCCCAATATAATTAATAAATTGTAAACCAAGAACTACTACAAAAACTGCTAAAGATATATAATGAAGTAAATCAGACTCTGGTTCTACACCAAATAAACCAAGAATTAATGCAAAAAACATTAAAACTACTAATGCAAAGAATATCTTACCAAGAAACACTCCAATAAAACTTGTTAAATTTATAGATACTATGCCAATTAATGAAATGGATAAAGCAATAGTAACATTTACATTTTTATTATCAGAAACCATCTTTTTCTCATTTAATACAGAGTATAATACTGTGAAAATTAATATGAATGGAAGTAAATAATCAAAGAAACCAAATTTATTTAGTAATTCAAATACCTCTTGCATAAAAAGTTATTAATTCTTGTTTTTATAAAAGTATTTTAGAAATGTTTTTTAAGGTTGAATTGTTAAAATTATTAATGTATTTATTAGAATTCAATGATGTAGTAAAAAAGTATGGTAAAAAGGGAGTTTTGAATGGTGTTACATTCAAAATTAAAGAAAAAGAAATATTTGGGTTGATTGGTAAATCAGGATCAGGTAAAAGTACTTTCTTAAAAGTTTTAATGGGTATGACTAAAATAGAGGGTGGTGAAATTTTATTTGATAAAAAAGATGCTAAAAAATACATTCAATATTTAAGAGGAAATACTGGATTTGCAACACAAGGGAATATGTTGTTTGATGAGTTAACAACTAGGGAAAATGCATATTATTTTGGTGATTTGTATGAGATGAAGAAAAAAGTAGTTAGAGAAGAGTTTGATAAATTGATTTCTTTATTAAGTTTAGATGGTTTTGAAAATACTTTAGTTAAGAATCTATCAGGCGGGATGCAGAAAAGAGCTAATTTGTTAGTAAGTTTAATTCATCAACCTAAATTATTAATTTTAGATGAACCCACTGTTGGACTTGATACTTTACTAAGAAATAGTTTATGGGAATATATCCATAAAATTAATGATGCTGGAACAACAATTTTAGTGACTTCTCATTTACTAGAAGAGATAGAACAAAATTGTGATAGAATTGGAATACTGGAACAAGGAAAGATTTGGGGTGTTGCAACACCTGCTCAATATAAGAAAAAATTTGGAAAGAAAAAAACTTTGAATGAAATATTTCACGAGGTTTTATCAGTATGAAAATTCTAACAATATTTCAAAAGAATTTAAAGACAATTTCAAGAAATTGGAATTATTTTTTAGTTTTATTTATTTGTCCTATAATTTTAATATTGGTTACAGGGGCAATGCTTAACTCTAGTAATTTTGATAATGTTAAAATTGGGTTAGTTGATAATGATCCTGGATTTACTGTAAATCTTGGAGGATTTAAAAATATTCAAAAGTATAGTAATATTGGGGATTGCCTGTATTTTATTGAAGATAAGAAAGTTTCTTTATGTCTACATTTAAGGGAAGATAGTAAAGGTCATCAGGTGGATGTTTATGTAGATAATACTAGAAAAGCAATGGCTTCTTTTATTAAACAATTTGTTTTGCAAAAGATTTTAGATGAGCAAACATATGCGTTAGAGGAAACTGCTGAAACTTTAAACTATAAACTATCTTTATTTTCTACTTCTCTTGATTCTGCTAAAGAAGAGTTAGAATTTACCCAATCTGAATTGGATGAAAGTGAAAGAATGTTAATGGATTATAGAACAAAGTTACTGGATGTAAAATCTAAATTTAATATTGTCTATTATAGGTTGAAGTATTATGAGAATGATGTTAGAGAGATACAGGGTAATGCTAATTCCGGATTAAATGATTTTGAGAGTAATATAGAATTGATTAGGGAATACAATAATGATGTTTTAACTCAAGTGTATAGTTTAAGAAACCATTTGAATGGTGTATTGACATATAGTGAATATTCATATGTTAATCCTCAAATTAATGAAGTAGTGTATAGTTTAGAAGAAGTTAATCAAATATTAAATACTTTACAATATAATTCAGATTATAGAAAAGCTACTGATTTGATAAAAAGTTTAGCTACTGTTTATGATCATTTGGAAGAAATAAAGTTAACATTAGATACTTTAGAGAATGATCTTGATAATGCAATAATCAGAGTGAGAGAAACTAGGAATAGGCTTGATAATTTCATATTTACTTTAGAGAATTCTCAAAATGAATTAGATGAATTTTCTGAACAGGTTGATGCTAATAAAGTTGGTGTTAATTTTAAAGATGTATTTACAATTTCAGATAATCCTGTATTTTTAGCTTTTCCTTTGTTAATGTCAATTATACTAGCTTTTACTGCAGTGATACTGTCTAATATGTTTGTTTTAAAACAAGTTAATGAGCCCAGTTATTTTAGGGATATTATGACTCCAACAAGAGATACTTCTTTTTTGATTGCTGATTATTTGGTTAATTTATTTTTTGTAGCTATAGAAATGATTGTTTTGTTTTTTATTGGAATATTTTGGGTGGGGATTCCTGCTGCTAGTTTTTATAGTATGATTATCCCTATGTTTTTAGCTGCTTCAATATTTATATTTGTTGGAATGGGACTTGGATATTTTTTCAAATCACAAAATTTGTCAATGTTAATATCTATATTTTTAGTTATGTTATTTTTCTTATTTTCAGATATTTTATCATCTTCTCAATTAGTTAGTCCTGTTGTTAGATTTTTCATGTACTTTAATCCATTTTTTGTGTTGAATTCAGTTTTATTTGATTCATTTTTATTAAATAAACCCTTGACTGACATTATGTTTGATTTAAATGTGTTAATTGTAATGTTAATAGGTGCTGCGATATTTGTTTATATTGCTAAGAAGATTAGTAAAAAGCATGTTATGGAATAATTTTAAATATGAATAAACTTTTTTGAGATAATGAAAACTTGGTTTGTGTATATTCTTGAGTGTTGTGATGGGTCCTATTATACTGGTGTAACAAATGATATAGATAATAGAATGAAAACACATGCTGAAGGAAAAGGGAGCAAATATGTAAATAAAAAAGGTTTTAGAAAATTGATTAATGCTGTTGCATGTAAGGATAGAAGTGATGCATGTAAAAAAGAGTATGAAATCAAACAACTCTCTAGAAATGAAAAATTAAATTGGTTTTTGGAATAAATTTTATTATATGCATTTAGGAATAATTTTAAATAGAGATAGACTTTTAATTAAATAATGAAAAGTAAACATAAAATAATTATTATAATTTTATTGGTAATAATTATATCTTTTGTAGCTTTTAGAGGTAATGATAAAATGGAAGAAGGAAATATTGTGGTTTTAAAAACTAATTTAGGGGAAGTTAAAATTGAGTTAGATGAGAATATGCCTATTACTGCTGGTAATTTTAAAAAATTAACTAGTGAAGGGTTTTATGATGGAGTTATATTTCATAGGATTATAGATGGTTTTATGATTCAAGGTGGGGACCCTACAGGTACTGGTAGTGGTGGACCTGGTTATAATATTAAGGATGAGTTTACAGACAATAATAAAAACGATCGTGGAACAATTTCTATGGCTAATGCAGGACCTAATACAGGTGGAAGTCAATTTTTTATTAATTTAGTAAATAATAATTTTTTAGATGGTAAACATCCTGTTTTTGGTAAAATCATTGAGGGTATGGATATTGTTGATAAAATGGCTAAAGTTCAAACTGGTGCAGGTGACAAACCTGTGGACGATGTAGTAATTGAGAAAGCTATGATTCAGTAATAAGGATATTAATATGAACAATAGAAAATTAGGAATTATATTTATCATTGTAGCAATATTTTTTTCAATAATCTTAATTGTATTTGTAAATCAAATTAATATTTTAGTTGATCAACTAATGGTAAGTTCAGGGGGCACATGTATAACAAATGGTCAATGTATACATGAGCAAAATAATATTCCTATTTATTTTGGGATTGCGATAATAATTGCAACTTTATCTTTTGGTATTTATCTAATGTTTTTTGAAAGAAGTCAAAGACATGTTGAAAAAACTCATGAAAAATTAATAAGTAGACTAGAAGAAACAAAGAAAGAAACTGATTCTGATGAAAGGTTTTCTATATTACTAGGGGCTTTAAATGAAAATGAGAAAAATATAATGAAGGCTGTAAGAGAACAAGAAGGAATAACACAAAGTACACTAAGAATAAGGACTAGTATGTCTAAAACAAAATTAAGTTTTGTGTTAAAAGATTTAGAAGGGAAAAATCTTATTAAAAAAGTTGCAGAAGGTAAAAAGAATTTAATTTATCTAAAAAAGCAATTGTAAACGTTCTACTATCAAAATTTTGAAGATATAAACAATATGAAGGGTATAGTTTCATAGGTTAAGTTAATATCAATATCTTTTTATTGAAATATTAATGAAAAAATATTATTATTTAGGATTTGTGGTGGTTGTAATAATTATCTTATTTTTTATTTTTGATAGCCCTGAGGCTAAAGGAGAGTCTGTTACAGTGTATAAATCACCTACTTGTGGTTGTTGTGTTAAATATGTTGCAGAGCTAAAACGAAATGGATTTGATGTTAATGTGGTTACTACTAATAACATGAAACAAATTAAAGACCAACATAATATTCCAAGTAACATGGAAAGTTGTCACACTGCTGTTTTTGAAGATTATTTTGTTGAAGGTCATGTCCCTTTAGACGTAGTATTTAGTTTATTAAGAGAAAGACCTAATATTACAGGTATTGCTTTGCCTGGAATGCCATCAGGAACTCCTGGAATGCCTGGTCCAAAAAGAGAACCATATAGGATATCTCAATTAGATAAGAATGAATGGTCGAATTATTTAACAATATGAGGTGAAAAAATGAAGAGAAAAATATTAATTAGCTTAACATCACTTTTTGTGATTGGTTTATTTATTGGATTAATCATACCTACATTAAATGCAAAAACTCATGATATGGATGAAAGAAGGGTTAACTTTTTAGAGTATAGAAACGCGATGAGGGGAGAGATGTTAAATCATGGAAATTATGCTTGTTGTTTAGAAACACCTTGTACTTATTGTATTGAAAAAACTCCAGGACACGGGGAAGGGGCAACTTGTACTTGTTTAGATGATGTTATGAATGGACGACATCCTTGTGGTGAATGTATTGGAGAAATAATGGAAGGTTATGGTAATAAATTTTTAGCGAAATATTTTGCTAGTGCAATAGCGGAAGAAGTTGGAGAAGAACATCTAGAAACTATGAAATTAATTATGGCTGATAAATATAGCATAAGTGTTGAGGAACAATTTTAAAATGACACTAAAAAAATTTATGAAAGAACTAAGTGGTGAACGAGTAGAGGGTGAGATAATAAAAAGTATGTTTTACTCATTTATTACTTCTTTTTTCATTTTATTAATATTATATTTAGTTAAATTTAGATTTATTGAAGATTTTATGGGCAAATATGGATTTTATTTATTTTTTGCAATGCTTAGTTATTCCTTATTTATTCCTATAATGAGGCAAGTAAGAGCGTATAAAGAATTTAATTGTATGGCTGGAATGATGATTGGAATGACTAGTGGAATGATTGTGGGATTTTTAGTTGGATTTTATACTGGTGCTACAAACGGAATGCTTATGGGAAGTGTTTTTGGAAGTTTAGTTGGAATTTTATTTGGAGTATGGTTAGGTAGTTGTTGTGGGGTTATGGGATTTTTAGAAGGAATTATGGCTGGTTTTATGGGTGGCTTAATGGGGGCTATGACTGCAGTAATGATGATTAATGATAATTTGCAATTTGCTACTGTGTTTATTTTTATAGTAACTACGATTATTTTATTAGGACTTAATTATATGGTCTATTTAGAGGCAAAAGAAGTTCAAAGAGAAGTTTTTGAAGATCATACTCTAACAATAATTATAACTTTTGTATTGATTGTAACTACTGTATTTATTATGCTTTTTGGACCAAGGAGTCTATTGTTTGGAGGTTAAGATGAAGAATTCATATATATTAGGTATAATGCTTGTAATGATTTTGGTAGCTGGAGGATTTGTTTTAAAAAATGTTGGAGCTGATAAAAGTAGTGTTACAGGAAATAGTGTTGGAAATGTTGTAGGGAATGTGCAAAAAATTATAGTAGGTATGAAAGATTATAATTATTATCCTAATACTATTAAAGTTAAAGCTAATCAACCAGTTAGTATAAGTTTAGATGAAACTGTTGGTGGTTGTTTTAGGGCTTTTACAATTAGGGAATTGGGACTTGAAAAATATTTACAAAATCCAAGTGATACTTTAGAATTTACACCAACTCAAAAAGGAAGTTATAGATTTGCATGTAGCATGGGTATGGGACACGGCACTTTAATCGTTGAATAAGGGGGATAAAATGGTAGAATATGGTTGTTTTAGTGGAATGATGGGTGGAAATTATTTTGGTGGAATTATACAAATATTAGTGATAATGTTATTAATACTTTTTATAGTTTGGATGTTTCAAAGAATTAATGAGCCTAATTCAAGGAGAAAAAGATGAAAAAAATAAAATTAGAAATTGAAGGAATGCATTGTGCTTCATGTAGTGGTAATGTTGAAAAAAGTTTGAAAAAATTAGATGGCGTTAATTCTGTTAGAATTAGTGTTATGACAAAAAAAGGAATATTAGAAATAGAAGATAATGTTAAAGAAGATGATTTAGTAAATGCTGTAAAAAAGGTTGGTTATAAAGTTACAAAAATTGAGAATGGCTGAAGATTCAGAATTAAAATTTTGGAAGAGAAGATTAATACTTGCATGGATATTTACCATTCCATTATCTGTGTTGATGTTATTTGGAAAAATTACAGGTATAATGTTATTTTCTAAAGAAGTTATGACTATAATAATGTTGATTGTAGCATTTCCTGTTATCTTTTTAATCGGATTTAATACAATTAAACAAGGTTTGAGGGGATTTATTACATTTTATTTTAATATGGATTCTTTAATTGCTTTAGGTACTATTATTGCTTATTTAACTGGAATATTTAGTTTATTTGGATTGACTGTAGATTATTCTGGAGTGAGTGCAATGATTATGGCTTTCTTTATAACTGGAAAATTTATAGAAGCTAAAGCAAAAGGTAGAGCCTCTCAGGAAATAATGAAATTGTTAGAATTAGGTGCTAAGAAAGCTAGAATTTTAAAAAATAAGGAAGAAATTGAAATTAATATTGAAGATTTAAAATTAGGTGATATTTTAATTGTAAAGCCAGGTGAAAAAGTTCCTACTGATGGTGTAATTACAAAAGGTGAGAGTAGTGTTGATGAATCTATGATAAGTGGAGAGAGTATTCCTGTTGATAAAAAAATAAAAGATAGTGTAATAGGGGCAACAATAAATCAAGACGGTATATTATATGTTAAAGTTACAAAGGTAGGAGGTGATACATTTTTAGCACATATAATTGAGTTACTAGAAGAGACTCAAAGTACTACAATCCCAATACAGCAATTAGCAGATAAAATTACTTCAATATTTGTTCCAACTATTTTAATAATAAGTTTATTTACATTTTTGAATTGGTGGTATTTTTCTAATTTGAGTAGTGCAATTGGTGTTTCAGTTGCAGTTTTAGTTATTGCTTGTCCGTGTTCATTAGGTTTAGCTACGCCAACTGCATTAATGGTTGGTAGTGGAATGGGTGCAAAAAATGGAATTTTGATAAGAAAGGGTGAGGCCATACAAACTATGAAAGAGGTAAAGACTATAGTTTTTGATAAAACTGGTACGATTACAAAAGGTAAACCTGAGGTTAGAGAAGTATTTGGTGAAAAAAATGTTTTAGAAATTGCAGCTTCTTTAGAAAACTTAAGTGAACACCCCATTGCAAAAGCTGTAGTAAAAAAAGCTAATTTAAAAAAATATAAGGATGTTAAAAAATTTAAAAATTTGAGAGGGAAAGGTATAAGTGGAATTATTGGAAAAGATAGTATAGTTATTGGAAATGTTTTATTGATGAATGAAGAAAAGATAAAACTTGACAAATTTAATTTAAAAATAGAGAATTATCAAGATAATGGATATACTGTAATGGTTGTTGCGAAAAATAAGAAAGTAATAGGTGTTATTGGTGTGGCTGATGCAGTCAAAGAAGACAGTAAAGAAGCTATTAGATTGTTAAAAAATTATAAGACTGTAATGATAACTGGAGATAATGAAAGAACTGCTAGGGCAATTGCAAAAGAAGTTGGAATTAGTGAAGTAATTGCTAACGTATTACCTGAGGATAAATCAAATAAAGTAAAGGAGTTACAAGAAAGTGGATTTGTAGCCTTTGTTGGTGATGGTATTAATGATGCTCCTGCTTTAAAACAAGCTAATGTAGGGATTGCTATAGGCAATGGAAGTGATATTGCTATTGAAGCTGGAGATATAGTTTTAGTTAAAGGTTCACTAGTTGATGTTGTAAAATCTATAAATTTATCAAAGGCTACATTTTCAAAAATCAAACAAAATTTATTTTGGGCTTTTGCTTATAATTCCATAGCCATACCTATTGCTATTGCTGGTTTATTGAATCCAGTAATTGCAGAAATAGCAATGGCATTATCTTCAATAACAGTAGTTACTAATGCAAATTTACTAAGAAGAAAGAAACTTTAATGAAAGGATAAAACAAAAACATTTTTAATAGTTAAAGATGAACATTAAATATCCTTTTCTTGGGGTATTTGCATTGCAATAACTTAAGTTTAGGATTAAATTAAGATGAAAGCAAAAAAAATAGGTGTAATTTTAATTATATTAAGTATCTTAGTATCATTTATTGTATTTCAATTTGTTAATGATTTAAATGAAGAAGCTGAGGCTTTAGGTTGTTATAGTGAACCTTCTTGTGTTAAATTAGAATCTAGCATCTCTGTATCTCATTTTGCTTTTGGTATTATAGGTTTTATTTTTGCTTTAGGATTTTATATGATTTTGTTTAATAAAGGTGAGGAAGCTATTGTTAAAAGATTAGAAAGTGATAAAGAAAGAGATATTGAAAGAAGGGAAAAAGAATTAGAAAACAGTCAATTTGATATTATTTTGAAAGGATTAGATGAATATGAACAAAAGATAATGAGGGCTGTAAGAGAACAAGAAGGAATAACACAAAGTACATTAAGAATAAGGACTGATATGTCTAAGGCAAAATTAAGTTATGTTTTACAAGATTTAGAGAGAAAAAATTTGATTAAAAGAGAGAAAAAAGGAAAAACTTTAGCTATCTTCTTGCGGCTGGGGTTGTAAAATTGATTCAATAATTCTTAATCCTCTTAAAGGGGGTGATAACATAGCAGTAGGTGTTTTACGTGTTGTTATGATTGGATAATCATCCCAGTTTCCACCAAGACTATATCTTGATCTCCAAAGATGATCAGTTAATCCATTAATAAAATCACTTTTGGATATTTTTGGAAATTTTAATTTCATAAGTTGTTCTTCTAATGGTGTTGATTCGTCCCATGTGAGATCAAAATCATTTAATACTTCATTAACAACTGGAAATAGTATTCCAGTTACAATTGATCTTAACCCATAAACCACAGGTATGATTCTATTTCTTAAATTACCATCTTTCCCTATTTCATTTATAATTCCTCGATTGTCCCTTACCTCAGTAGTTTGATGTGATGTTAAACCATACGCTTCAAATTCAGATAAAGGTATTAAAATCCCTAATCCATAAGATTCTGATGCCATATAGTTATATTTTACTAAAATTTAAAAGTTTTTCTATTTTAAATTGTCTATGAACGGTAATTCTTTAATATTTTAAAGAATAAAGCTGAATTGAGGGTATCGTTCACGGGGTTAAGTCTATATAGAGTTTTTTCTTTAATTTAGATAAACATAAGGAGGTTTTAATATGGAAGAAAAACATAATGAAGAACATCATTCTAAACATAAGGATGAAACACATCATTCTAAACATAAAGATGAAACACATCATTCTAAAAAAGATGAAGGTGGTTCTATTACCATAAGTAAAGTTAATTTATGGCAAATTGTTTCTGGAGTATTTGCATTATTGTTTGTAATAAGTTTATTTACTGGTGGACTAGGAATGAGTACGAATTCAGTTAGTGATAATGTACGAGTTGAGGCAGATAATCCGCCAAGTCAACCATCACAGCCAAGTGTTGCAACAGGTGCCGCAAAAGTTAGTGCAGCTGATTTAGCTGACGACGATGCAGTACTGGGCGATGCTAACGCACCAATTACAATAGTGGAATTTTCAGATTACCAATGTCCTTTTTGTAGGAAATTTTGGAGTGAATCATTCCATCAAATAAAAGAAGAATATATTGATACTGGTATAGTAAAATTTGTTTACAGAGATTTTCCATTGACAAGTATTCATCCAATGGCAGCTCCAAGTGCTGAGGCATTAGAGTGTATTAGAGATGAAGGTGGAGATGAAGCTTATTATGAATTCCATGATAAGATATTTGAAGAACAAAATATATTAGATGGTGGAGATGCTTTAACTGGACCTGTAAGAAGTACTGTAAGTTATACTAATGATGATTTAGTAGTATGGGCAGCTGAACTTAATTATGATATTGAGGGTTGTTTAAGCTCAGAAAAATATCAGGATGAAGTTGCTAAAGACTTACAAGATGGTGTAGATAATGGTGTTAGAGGAACTCCTTATTTTGTTGTTGGAGAAATACCATTGAGTGGGGCACAACCATTTAGTGCATTTAAACAAGCAATTGATGCACAACTTTAATTTTTTTCTTTTTTTCTTTTGAAAAATATATTTGGATGAGCAATTTAGTTAATCTTTTAAGTTTTTCTTTTTAATATAAGATATGGCAAGAGAATTTTTTAGAAAACATCCAGGAGTACCAGGAACTAAACCTACATTTGATGAGGCAGCTTCTTTAATTTTAAGATATTTACATACTAGTTCAGGTGTTGCAACTACACAAGGTGATGGTTTTTCTGAATTGGTTCGTTCATCTTCTTATTTTGATGATAATTTTGTTATATCTGGAAGGGATGTGTTTAAGTTTGATGATGCAATTGACATGAGTTTAGTTGATGATGTTGCTACAAGAGAGTCCCTTAAATACCACATGGTTCAAATTTGTTTTGCAAACAAGATGGTATTCTCAATTAGACCTGGAGAAGAAGAAGTTTTTAGGGATAGAAAAAAATGGGAAGAAGGACTTAATCATATTTATAATCGGGCACGTATGATGAATAGTGTTGCAATAAGATAATCAAAACCTTTTTAATTTACTTTTTCTTAGAAATAATGCAGACTAGACTGGGAATTTAGCCCTATTCCTGTTACCATAAATGGGCTTTACGATGGAGTCGAAGCTAAAGGGGCGATGTTAAGGTTATAGAATAATCTTGATTCAAACGTTGAGGTTTTGTCCTGTTTGGTTGGTTTTTTAGTGAATCAGGTCAGGTCAGGAATGAAGCAGCCTTAAACTAGAAGACTGGCGCTTATAGGGTCGCAAAACTGAGAATGGGTTAAGGCCATTAATTTATAGTCTTAATTTCCACCTTTTGGTGTGTCTGCATTTAATTTATTTAAAATTTGCATAAGGTATAAACTTTTTTTACAAAAAAAGAAAAAATGATAGTTAACGTGGGCGAAAGCTAACATCATCTTTTCGTGAAATATCTGTTTCTTGAGTAACATATTCTGCTACACTTTCTGCTCTATCATAAGCAAGCATCATTGCATCAAATGGACTTGATACTGTGCCTAAAGATTCAGTATAATTAGTAGCCCTATCTGAAACGCTAACACTCCATCTTGAACCAGGAATCCAACTTTTTTTTGCTTCAATTTCACCAAATTGGAATAAGTCCCAGGAACCTATGTACCCATTTTGATCTAAAGCATGCGCATGTACATCAAATCTAAATTTTCTTGGTGATTGTGATTTTTCAACAGATATAACTGCATTAAGTCCATATTCTTGAATTACTCCCATTCTATCTTTTAGTTCTTCAATTCTACTTTTTACTGTTTCACTAAATTCATTTTCCCTTATCATTTTTATCTCCTTCTTTTTTTATGGAAAGATAACCACTATTGTTACTACTACTTAATAATATAAATATATAAGTAAAACTACTCTCAAAAGAGTGAACAATAATAAACTTTAAAAATAATAAAAAACATGTAAAAACATGGATACTAAGATATTTGAAGAATTGGGATTGACTAATGCTGAAATAAAAGTATATATTCAGCTATTAAAATTTGGTTCTGCTTCAGCAGGTCCTGTGATTGAAAAAACAGGATTGCAGACTTCAGTAGTTCATAGAGCATTAAATTCACTTATAGGAAAGGCATTAATAAATTATATTTTAGAAGGTAAAAGAAAAATATATCAAGCAACTAATCCTGAGGTATTCATTGATTTTATAGATGAGAAAAAAAGAAGATTTAATGAAATTTTACCTGAATTAAAAGAAGAACAATTAAGTGCAAAAAATGAGGAAGTAGCTTCTATATACAAGGGTAGAAAGGGTTTACAAGAAGTTTATTATAAACTTATTAATGTTAAGGGTGAATATTTAACTTTTGGAGGTGGAGAGCAAGTAGCTAATTTTATGGGTGTAAGTTGGTGGAGAAATTTTCACGCTAGACGAAGAGCAAATAAATTAAGTTCTAGACAAATTTTTGATAAATCTGTGAAACATTTAGGGGAAAATATCATAAATATGCCATTAACTAATATTAAATTTTTACCTCAAGAGTTTGCTCAATTTCAAGAAACAGTAATTGTTGGAGATTATGTTGCTGTGAATGTATTTACTGAAAATGCATATAGTTTTTTAATAAAAGATAAAAAAGTTGCAGAAGGTTATAAAAAGTATTTTGAACTATTATGGAATATTGCTAAATAAAAATAAAAGAAAAAAAGATTTACAATTCTTTGGCTGTAAATAAGTTTACTCTAGTGTCTTGTTTTCTCACTTTGACTTCATTACCAATAAGATTTTGTACTTTTGCTTTTTCAGCATTAGTTACTAAGATTTTATCAATATCCCCATCTAAGATTAAGGTATTTACATTATCAATATTTCTTAGAGTTGGAGCTAATTCCGATAAAGGTACTTTTCCTAATGCATTTAAATCTTTATCAAGCAATAGTGCAGCCCTAGAACCTACTAAATCATCTGTAAGTTCTTTTGCTTTTTTCTTATCTATTGTAGGTTTTGCTACTGGCCTAGTTACAGGTCTAGCTACTGGTCTTGCAGCTGGCCTAGTTACTGGTCTTGTAGCCGGTCTTGTGGGTGCTACTGGTTTAGAGTGGGTGCTTCTGTTGCTACTTGCATTATTATATCTCTTAGCCTCGGTAACTCTTTGTTGTGATTTTTTTATGTTATTACCACTAGTCGATATTTTTTCAGGGTCTACGTCATATTTTACTTGTTCTGCTGTTATTTTTGCCCTTAATGCCTTATGTATTTCCTTTTTAGTCAATTCTTCAACTTCCTTACCATCTAGAGCTCTTGTAACGAAATCTAGTTCTATACCTACATTAAGTAAACCTTTTAGTATTAGGTCTCCACCACGATCTCCATCTACAAATAAAGTAGTTGTTTTTTCTTTACTTAATTTCATTATGCTATTAGGTATATGTGTACCACCTAGCGCAACTACATTCTTGAAACCATGTCTTAATAAGTTTAAAACATCCGCTCTTCCCTCTACTAATGTAACATCTTCAGCTTCATCTATGCCTGGACCTGCATGTAATCTATCTGGACCATATTCTGTAATCTCAGTCATTCTTAGTGATTTAGCAACTAATTCTGTCATTTCCTGAGAATCTGGAAGTACATTAGTTGTTAAAGTTTTTAACAATTCTTGAGCACGAGAAATAACTTGATCACGTTTTGAAATTCTTACGTCTTCTATTTTTTCTACTTTAACATTAGAATTACAAGGACCTATTCTTTGAATTGTTTCTAGGGCTGCTGCAATAATTGCAGTTTCTACCTTATCTAACGAACTTGGAACAATTATAGAACCTTTGGTTTTACCCATTTTTACGTCTAAATTGACTTCAATTCTACCTATTCTTCCAGACCTTTGTAATTCTCTTAATTCTAAATCTGAACCTAGTAATCCTTCTGTTTGGCCGAAAATAGCACCTATAACATCTGGTTTATCTATAGCTCCTTCAACAAATATACCAACTTGAATAATATATTTAGCACTAACTAAACTAATCTTTGCCATTTTTTATACCTCACTTTATGTTTATTAAGAACAAGGGATTGTTATTTTACGTCTAATACACTTATATTATAATATTTTTAATGATTTGATGAATATGATTTCCCTGTTCTGTTCTTTTTTTAATTATGAAATGTAGCCCGAAACACTAACTCCCAAGCGTCATTGTGTGGCATTCGCCGAACTCAGTTGAGTCTTCTCATGCCGGGCTTTTGTTAAAATTACTATAATCTTAACATTATTATAGGGAATAATTGCTTTATAAAACTTTACTTTTTAGGTAGTGTCAAAATTGAAGATTTAAATAATCATGTTACTTCTTGATTTTTAGATAAGATTTAACTTCATCTAAAGCCAGATTAATATCGGCACCTACTGCGTCAGAATGCTCATCAAAACGGCTTTTAGCTATCCAATTATCATACATTGCACGAAATACCTTCATTAGTATGTTTTGTTCCCATCTTGCATCATAATCCTTAACTAATAACCCTTCCATTGACACTGAAATAGTACCATCTATTATTTTTTTCTTGTTTTTGATGACTTCATCTTCTACCTTAATTTTAATAGTAATTCTTATTCTTTTTTTAGTATAATCATCAATTTTTTTAAATGCCTCCCATTTTATGAAAGCATTTTTTTCTTCACGTACAGTAACATCTTGGACAGCTTCCCCTAAATCATAGTTTAAATTTACAAATCTATTTTTTAGAATACTATATACCTCTTTTTCATCAAAAATACCTGAATAAGAGATTGTTTTTTTATGTCCTGTAAAATTTATTTCTGTCATTTAGTTAAGTTTGTTTTTTGAAATTATTAAAGTTTTCTAATAATTAAAATGAATGTGTTTGAAGGAATTTCTTCATTTCTTCTTGTACTTCATATATTTTTCCATAAAAATATGCTTTATGATAATTAAGATCTTTTCTAATCAAATAATGAAAATAAATTCTTTTTAATTGCCCATAATCTTTTAATTTATTATCTGGATCTGTTATTAATGCACCTGTGATTCTCATTTCATATGTTGCCTTTGTTAATGTAACTTTAGCATCATTTTCTTGTACTTCTATCTCTTGAGCACCCATAATAAAAAAACCAATTCTTAGGCTATATTGATACATTGATCCTGAGTTTCTTAAACATTCCCATACAACTTCTGTAGTTTTTCTACCTTTTGCATTTGTTCTTTCTGAATAACGTGTTTCGAATGTTTTTTCATCTGAAATGAAATCATTGTCTTCTAACCAATATTTAATATATTTATAATAATTTAACAAATCGCAACTTCCTTGATACTTTACTTTAATATTTGAAGCTAAACCATACTTTTTTTGAGAATAAGGGTCATTAGTCATATTGGCCAAGTACCTCTTTTATTGTGGAAGATAGATCTAAAAATTCTAAATATATTTTTGTTTCATAATGTTTTTGTAATCTTATTTTAAAAATATAATTATTATAAATAAATTTTAAGAATTTAGTGAATGAATTTTTATTAAAATAACCACGATAATCTAGTTCTAAAACTGGTTTTACTAATATTCTTATGCTACTTGTTGTTGAACCTTTTTTAATGTAGGGTGAGAATGCATCTAATTCTATATAAAATGCTATATAGGGTGTTATTTCTCTTTCTCCATTCATTTCTAAACGAATTTCATCACCATGTGCTTTTAATGTTTCAGTGTGATTTTTCTCCGTATAATCATATTCATGCTCTATAAACCAATTTTTCATAGCAGAATAAAGTTTTTCGACATCTATTTTACCACGATGCTTAATTATTGTTTTTCCTAATTGGTCTTTATCACTTGTATACATTATAAAAAAGTAGATTAATTTGTTAATAAAAGTTTCTAAGTGGGAAATAATATAAGCTTTTACATTTTAATAATAATATGAGTTTAAAATTTGGTACAAGTGGGTTAAGAGGATTAGTTAAAGAGATGGATGATGAATCTTGTTATTTGTATACTACTGCTTTTTTATGTTATTTAAAAGAAAGAAATTTATTAAAAGAAAAAATTTCTGTTGGAAGTGACTTAAGGCAGAGTAGTGATATGATCTGTGAAAGTGTAGTAAAGGCAATTATTGATTTTGGATTAAAAATTGATTATTTAGGAAAAGTATCTACACCCACCTTATCATATTATAGTTATAAAAGAGGAATTGCTAGTATTATGATTACTGGAAGCCATATTCCTGATGATAGAAATGGGATAAAATTTAATATGAACTATGGTGAAGTTTTAAAAAATGATGAGGAAAAAATTCTAGAGTTTTTTGATATGGTTAAAAGTAATTCTAGTTTGAGTTTAAGATTTGATAAAAAAAAGTTGAAGAATAGGATAATAATTGATAAATTTAAGATTAATGAAGAGGCTAGGGGAGAATATATTGAAAGATATATTAAATTTTTCCCTAAAAATTGTTTAGATAGGCGAGAGATTGTAGTGTATAAACATTCTTCTGTTGCAAGAGATATTTTAGTAAAAATATTAAGAAAGTTAGGGGGGAATGTAATTGAGGAAGGACATTCTGATAAATTTATTCCAGTAGATACGGAAGCTGTTAGAGCAGAAGATATAAAATTAGCTAAGGGTTATATCTCTAAGTATAAACCTGATGTTATTTTTTCAACTGATGGGGATGGAGATAGACCTTTAATGTTTGATGAAAATGGAGATGTTATTAAGGGCGATATATTAGGGATAATGGCTTCGTTATATCTAAATGCTGAACATGTTTCCTTGCCTGTAAGTTGTAATACTTCTTTAGAAAAATTTAAGTTTAAAGTTAGTAAAACTAAGATTGGATCACCTTATGTTATTGAAAGTATGAATAATGCATTAAAAGAACATGAAAAAATTATAGGCTATGAAGCTAATGGTGGCTATTTACTTGGTAGTGATTTTATAGTTGAAGGTAGAAAAATTGAAAAATTACCAACTAGAGATTCAGTTTTAGTTTTAATTTGTGCTTTACTATATTGTTATGATCAAAATAAGAAAATATCTGAGGTAGTGGAAGAAATTGCACATAAACATGTTTATAGTGATAGTTTAAAGGGGATTGAACCAGAGAGGGGTAGGAAAATTACAAATATAATTAAAGATAATATTGAGGAGCATTTTGAATTTATTAAAGGTAAGTTACTAGAAATTAATGAATTAGATGGATTAAGGTTAATATTTGACAATGGAGAAATAGTGCACTTGAGACAGTCTGGAAATTCTCCCGAATTAAGATGTTATAGTGAAGCTGATACTAAGGAAAGAGCTGAAGAAATTAATAAAATAGTTTTTGAGATCGTTAAAAAAATGTAATATGTATTAAAATTAGACTACTGAGGGAAGCTATTACCCAATAAAATAAGATTATTATTACGGAGGACTATTGATAGTTCTATTGATGATTGTTCTTCTGGTGTTGGATTTTGCCAATCTCTTTCTGCAAGAGATGTTAAATTTTCTAAAACTTCTTTAGGTGATTGAGTTTGATCAAACCAAGCAGATTCAGAAGTTGATAAATCATCTCTTTTAGTAGTTTTACTAATATAATCCAAAACTTCATTAAGATTACGTGTTTCACAGATTTCTATTCTTACAGGACCATCTCTTGGTTCAGGCGTCATTGATTCTATATCGCTAAGAATATGAAGATTTGATGTTCTAAGATAGGTTGTCAAACCAGAGGAATAATTAATTGTTCCCTTAGGTCTAGGTGTGAATTTGCCTACATAATGTCTTGCTGATTCATGAACTTTTTTTAAGGATGATGGAGTTGATTTTAAACTTATAAAAACATTAGAATTTTCAGGATCAACAACTAAAGGAATTGGTATATAAGAATGGTCTTCAAGTAAAGCGTCAACAGCTCCGTTTCTAATTGTTGCTGCTAAATTAATTAATGGTTTTTGAAAATTTAATCTTATAGGAACTTCGTAAACAGCTCTACCACCTTCATGAAATGCAGTAAGAATTTCTATTGAATGACTGGAAATTGATTCAGTACTTCTAAATTTTGGATGTTTATAATCTTTGAAAGTTGATGTCATAAATTGTACTAATATTTTATATTTTTAATGATTGTTGTGAATTAATCTAGTTATTAAACAAGGTGATATATCAAATGCTTAGAAAGATAGAAAATTTTGAATTAATTTAATGATAATGTTGTTATTTTTTAGTAATTAAAATTTAGAAAGATTTATAACTTAAAAATATGATTAAATTTTATGGCAATGGGATTAAGGTTATCACAGAATTTAAGACTAGAGCAATCAATGAATCTAAGTCAAAGAATCGGTATAGCTAATCTTATCAAGTTACCAGATAGTGCGCTTGTTGTTGAAAATGCTATAGGGCATGCACCTGATAAAGTAGAAGACACATTAGTTCATGCAAAATCTTCTTTAGATGAAGGGGTTGATGCAAAAGTCAGAACTTTATGTGGCTCTTTTGGAAGTAGTGGTTCTAAGGGCGAGGGTAAGGGTATGATTATTTCACCCGATGTAAGATCTATTGAAGATGTGATAGGAGATCATGATGTAAAAATTTTACCTGATGTCATTTTTAGAGGTAGGGAAAATAATAAGCCTGAGATAGTTTTTTCTGATTATCTTAGAGGTACTATTGAATTAAAATTGAAAATGGTTGATAGGAGCAAACATCCTGAAACTGCAAAATTATTGTCACAACTTGCAAGATTTAGAGATTGGAGAAATGAGAAACTTAGATTGGCTTATACTAATATTGGAGAGGAACATAGAGAATATTTTGAACATTTTGATTGTAGTAAAATAAACATATTTACTTATGAAAGATTAGCTAGTAAGTTAGAAATTCACGAATGTACTGTTTATAGATTATTGGAAAATAGATTAGTAGAGGCTAGAGATGTTAGTGGAGATGTGCTAGTTTTAACTGCTAAAAGTTTATTGCCTACGAAGGTTGATGTTTTAAGACTTCAAGCGATGAATACTTTAAATGAGGTTTTAGCTAGTGAATTTAGGGAGGGAATAACTTATTCTGATCAACAGTTTTCAGATCAAGTAAAGGGATTAGCTAGAAGAACTATTGCGAAATATAGGGATGAATGTGGAATTCCTGGAAAAAATGATAGACAAGCAGCATATAAATGTGGTGATTTAGTGGTGCCATATAAATTTTATGATACTAGAGATGGATTGGGGTAACCATTAGATTTTTAAACTCTTTTTTATGGTTTTTTATAGACAAATTAGAGGTGAGGGGGAAAAATGGCAGATCAAGTACAACCTATTTTTATTTTACCTGAAGGTAGTCAGAGAACTACTGGAAAGGATGCACAACGTAATAACATAGCAGCAGCTAAGGCAGTTGCAGAGACTGTTAGAACTACATTAGGTCCGAGAGGAATGGATAAAATGTTAGTAGATAGTCTTGGTGATTTAGTTGTAACAAATGATGGTGTTACAATATTAAAAGAAATGCAGATAGAACATCCAGCTGCAAAAATGATTGTTGAAATTGCAAAAACACAAGAATCAGAAGTTGGAGATGGGACAACAACTGTTGTTGTTTTGGCTGGAGAATTATTGAAAAATTCTGAAAGATTATTAGATGATAATGTACATCCTACTGTAATTGCAAAAGGTTTTAGAATTGCAGAAGCAAAAGCTCAAACTGTTTTAATGAATATTGCTGAAAACATAACTGGGAAAGATTCTAAGTTACTTGAAAATATTGCTATGACTGCTATGACTGGAAAAGGTGCTGAAAACTCTAAGGAGTTATTAGCTAAATTATGCGTTGAAGCTGTTAAACAAGTAAGTGAAGAAGGTTATATTGATACTGAAAATATAAAGATTGAGAAGAAAATTGGTGGTGGAATAGAAAATTCTGAATTAATTCAAGGGATAGTACTAGACAAAGAAAGAGTTAATAGTGGAATGCCTAGAAATATAGAAAATGCTAAATTAGCATTACTTGATGTTGCTTTAGAAATTAAAAACCCTGAGGCTGATACTAAGGTAGAGGTTAGTAGTCCAGATCAATTACAAGCTTTTTTAGATCAAGAAGAGAAAACATTGAAAGATATGGTTGATAAAATAGTTGGATTAGATATTAATGTTGTAGTTTGTCAAAAAGGTATTGATGATATGGTGCAACATTTTTTAGCTAAAAATGGAATCTATGCAGTTAGAAGAGTAAAGAAAAGTGATATGGAAAAATTAGCTAGAGCAACTAATGGAAAAGTTGTTAGCAATTTGAAAGATTTAGATAAGGATGATTTAGGTAATGCAGGTAAAGTTGAAGCTGTTAAAATTAATGAAGAAGAGATGACGTATGTTAAAGAGTGTAAAAATGCAAAGGCAGTTACCTTACTAGTTAGAGGTGGCTCAGAACATATTGTAGAAGAAGTTGATAGAGCATTACAAGATGCTATTGGTGGAATTGCAACATCGTTAAGAGAAGGTAAAATTGTTGGTGGCGCAAGTGCTGCTGAAATTGAAGTTGCTAGAAACTTAAGAATATTTGCAAATACACTAATAGGAAAAGAACAATTGGCTGTTATGGCTTTTGCTGACGCCATGGAAATTATTCCTAGAACACTAGCAGAGAATGCTGGACTTGATCCCATTGATTTATTGACTGATTTAAAATCAAAACATGAAGCTAAAAATGGTAAATGGGCTGGAATTGATGTGTTTAAGGGAAAGGTAATGGATGCTTGGAAAGCTGGCGTTGTTGAACCTTTAAAAATTAAAACACAAGCTATAAAGTCAGCTACTGAAGTTGCAGAAATGATTTTGAGAATTGATGATGTTATTGCGGCCTCTGGGGACGCTAAACCCCAAAGTCCAGGAATGCCTCCTGGAATGGACGGAATGTATTAATTTTTAAATAGTTAAATTTATATTTATTTTTCTTTTGATATTTTTATGTTAATTCGTGTTATTTATACGCCTGAAACAGATCATTTTAGATTAAATGGATCAGGATTGTATTTGGGTCATAAACCTGGAGATCCCGTTATATCTACATTGAAGGAAACTTATCAAAAATTAGGAAGAAGTATTGATTTACCATCTTCTGTTGGCATAGTTACTACAAATGATATTTTTAAGCTAGAAAGTAGAAAAATATATACGGAATTAATTGATGATGGGGATTTAAAGATTGATTCTACATATATCCCTTTATGTATTTTGGAAGCTGCTTTAAAATGTAAGGATGAGAATTATGAAGAAAATGAAGTATATCGTACTTTAATGTTTCTTATGTCTAAGCATGTTTTTTTAGATAAATGTATTCCTGGACATTTATCAAGATCTTTTCCATTTCTTTCATGTACATCGGCTGTAAATAAAGTGATTGGAGGACTTATTGAAAATCTTGAGGGTTTTCATAATGAAGACCATTCTGAACTAATCGGAGAGTATAGATTTTATCTTGAAGATTTTCCACAATTGGATGTACTTAATGAAACTTATGATTATTTTAGAGAAAGGTTTGAAGCTAATCAAGTTTTAAGAGATTTTCCTTTATATTTTTTAATTTTAGGTTACTCTTTTCCATCTCTATATAGTGTAAGTTTAGTTGAAGAAATAGAAGAACATCCTGTTTTTGAAGATTTTTTTGACTTTGAGAGAATGGGTCCTGACATTACTAAGGAATATAAAGGGGCAATTGAAGAATTAGAGGCTAAATTTCGAAAAGATAAATTTGGTAAAACTAGTCAGGTTAGAAGTGGTTTGGTTGATTTATTAGAAGAATTACCAGAACCTAAAACAATATTGACAGATATTTATATTGGAGATCATTTTCCCGAGCTAAGAGCATTGGATTTTGAAGCTACAAATTTTAGTCTTGATTAATTTTTTATTCTATTAATTTAAACTAATCTAATACCCTCTGTCTAATCTTTTGCCATTTGGAATGGATTCAATGTATTAAACTGTCTTTTTAATTTTTGGCAGATATAAAAGTTAACTTTAAATTTATTTCTATTTTATAACTAATATGAGAAAAACAATTACAGTTGTTGAATTAGCAAGGAGAAATCCAGAACATTTATTTGCTGTAGGTGAAGGAAGAAAAGAATTTTATTTTATTGAACCTCCTAAAGGTTCTGACAAGGATTTTTTTGATGGTGTTTATAGTCGCGTTGAATCTGGGGAAAGAGTTGAGCTTGAAGCAGATGTTTTAGGAAGGGGTGCTACATTTATTATTCCTTCTGAACTTGAAGCAAATCTTGGAAGTTCTCAAGTTGAAGGCATTCAAGCAAGTTTGGTTGAAGTTGATTTATATTCATTAATACATGATGCAAAAGAAGCTCAATTTGCAGAACATGGGAAACATAGTAATTATGGTTATGAAGAAAAAATGCAAGCCTTAGAAGCTGGAATACCTCAAGAAAGATTACAGGAAAGTAGTTTAGCTAGAAATATTGTAAAAGTCTTGTTACAAACAGGAAGACCGACTCATATGTTTGGAGAAGGAGATGATTTTTATGCAGGAATTAAACTATCAAATGTTGATGATACAGAAGTTAGAACTATGATCCATGATTTACAACAAGGAGGTTTGCTTGATTTTACATTTCATTGTCATGGTCCTAATGAGTATGCTTTTGAGACTGAATTTATTATTACAACTTTAGGTTCTGGTTATTTACAATCAAAATTTGCACCTAATCAAGTTTTAAGGGATAATTTAAGAACAATGTTAAAACCATTTGAAGATGAATCTTTTAATGATTCATATGGAGGTAGATGGGCGACTATAGGTTGATCAATATAATTTCCCCCTTCTAAATTTTTTACCCTTTGGAATGGACTAGTTTTATATATTTTTCTACTTTAATTATTTAATGGGAAGAGATTTTAAAGTTATAGAATTGGGAACTAATCCAGAAGATAGAAGATATTATTTACATTCTAGATTAGCTGCACCTGATGTTTTTCATAGTTTAAAAAGTGACTTTCCAGATTTTGATTATCCATTTTTGGGATTAGATTACGATGATGAAATTGATGTTAGTATAGTTGCCCAAATTAATGGGCCTAGGGAAAATTTAACAAATGGAACTATGAATTTATTTGGAAAAAATAATACTAATGAACAAGTAAGAGTATTTGATGCATGGATAAAGGGAAATGGTATGGTTGGACCAACACCTTCTGGACAAGTTAAATTACCTGAAGGCCTTATGTATATTGTAAATTTAGCTGCTGAAACTCATATTGATGATGCTGATAATCCTGAAAACCATTTTGATAGATTATTTGATAGATTAAGAGAAATGAACTATGGAATGGAATATGTTGGATGCATAGATTTAAGAGTAGATCCCGAAATACTCTCTCCATTAGAAACCACAGGTGAATTAGATACTTCTAAACCTATTAGGTAAAATTTAAATACTATTTATTTAACTTATATTTTAGAAAAGAGGTGTAATTATGGTTGATAAAAAAGACATTGATAATTCTTTAGTTGAGAGATTAGTAGAGACAAATATAGCAATGGATAAAAAATCAGTAGAATTATTAGATTCTATTTCTAATTTAGTTAAAAAAATGGATTCTTTAGTATGTATATTTGAGGAAGCTAGTAAACATGTACTAGAAGTTGGTGAAGATAAAAAAGTTTTAGAATTAACTGATAAAGTTGAAGCTTTAATAACTCAAAATGAGACTATAGCAAAAGGACTTTTAATGTTAGAAGGTTATGTGAAAAGTAAAAACCAATTTGAAAAACAAATATGAAAGATATTAAATTTATTGATTATGCAATTAGTGATGAAGATCAAAGGAGACTTGATGAAGTTCTTAAATTAGTTAAAGAAAAGCCTAAAGCTATTAAATATAGAAGGGAGGCAAAATTTCTTAAACAATTTACACTCGCATTAATGAAACAATATAAGTATAATAAACCTAATGTTGTAAATCAACCAAAAGTTAAATATATTAAACAAGTACTTAAAAAAATTCCAATCCCACCAATACCTACTGAAATTAAATTAGAAGAATTTGTTCCTGAAGTACCTGATTTTGTTAAAATAGAAGAGCATCATGAAATAATGCCTGAAGCACCACATAAAAAAGATATTCCTGAAGCCCCTAAGGCTAAAGTTCATATTGAATTACCTGAACCACCTAAGTTTAATTCTGATAGTTTACCTAAGTTTCCAGATAATTCAGAAAAAAAAGAAGAAATTGAAATTCCTATGCCTAATTAATTTCCAAAAATATCATTTAAAGATGGTTGTGGTTGGAATTCTCCATCTAATGTCAATCTAGCGGCTGTATTATATGTTTCCCTTGCTTCTTTATCACTTATGAATGTATTTTGATCATCATCAGACATATCAAGTAAGTTTGGCATTAAACCATTGGGATAAATTGATTCATTAATACGACCCACTGCAGAATAACCATTGCTTGTTGGGATTACTTTCATATCACCCATCATAATAGCTGCTGTAGCCCTTAATGTATGATATGCTTTTTTTGTTATAATAAAACCATGAGCTTGTTGAAGTTTTTCTTTATTTGTTTGTAAAATTTCTTCAGCTCTATCTAATCTTGAGACTTGAGTTGGAGCTTCTGGTGAAATTTGCGGATTTATTCCAGAACAACCTATATTTGTTGTTAAAGCTAAAATTCCAGTTATTGCTAAATTAGCTAATTTTCTCATTTTAATTATCTAAACAATTCCAAAGCTTCATCATAAGCATCTTGCCAAGATGAGCCTATATTTTTTTCTTGTATTACCTCATCACTATTAAAATTATATCCAAATGCAAAATCATATTCCTGTTCAATTAGTCTAACTTGTCTATCTAAAAATGTTTCTCGAGATCTTCTTTCGTGTCTTTCAAATTCTGTTTCAGTTCTTGGTGAACCTTGACTTTTTATCATACTAGAAAGATTACCTAACCCATTATTTAACATTCTATCTATACTTTTTTGATCTGTACCATGTTGCAAATTTGATATAGGATCGCTACTTAATCCATAACCATGAATTGTACCTTTTTCAGTTAATCCTTCTACTGAATCTGGTGTTGTTATAACAACATCTACAGTCCCTTCAGCACCTCTATCTACAAAATAATTAAATCCATCTCCTTCTGTATTTTTAGACCTTAAAATAATAAATGGTGTTCTAGAATCTGCAAAAACTATTTGATTATCTCCCTGAGTTAGAACTTTTCGTGGATATCTTATACCATTATGATCAGCAGTGAGTGAAATAGTTTGAGGGTTTTGTTCTACAGAATTTCTAATTTGATCTATTTCTTCAGGGGTAGCTGCACTTGAATTTGATGCAAATCCTAAGGCACTTAATGCTAATGCACCTGTAGCTAAAATATTTCTTATATATGGTTTCATTTTAATTACCCTCCTTTGATGTTACTATTTATTAGTAATTAATTATTTATAAAGTTATCGATAATCAATTTCTATGGAGTCTAGACGCCAATTAGGGTCAAAATCTATATTATAATCTTTAGTTTTATGCTTATGTTGTAATATGCCTAGATAAGCTATCATTGCTGCTTGGTCACCTGCATAATCTAGTGGAACTACAGAAAAATTAGCACTGCGTTCGTTACACATTATTGAAAGCATTTTAGTTAAACGTTTATTTGCCGCTACTCCTCCAATTAGTAATGCTTCATTTTTATTAGTAAAAGATAAAGCTCTTTCAGTAACTTCAGTTAACATAGAAAATAAAGTTTCTTGTAAGGAAAAACATAAATCTTCTTTAGAAATTCCTTTTTTATGTAATTGGGTGGCTTTTGTTATAATTCCTGAGAATTCAACATCCATAGCCTTTACAACATAGGGTAACTCAACGTATTTACCTAATTTAGCTAATGCCTCTATTTTAGGACCACAAGGAAAACCTAATCCAATAGAACGTCCAAATTTATCTAATGCATTACCTAAACCAATGGATAAACATTCACCTAAAATACGGTATTTATTGCCTTCTAGAGATATAATTTGAGTGTTTGCACCAGTAGCTAGTATAAAAACTGGATTTTTAGCTTTTGTTAATAATTTACCTATTTCTAAATGTGCTAATAAATGATTAACACCTATAATAGGAATATTTAATTTTTTAGCTAAATTTACAGCTAAATCCCTACCTGCTTTTAATGTTGGTGGAAGCCCAGGACCTTGAGAAAATGATATTAAGTCTATTTGATTTTCATTAATACTAGCTTGTTTTATTGCTTTGTCAATGATATTAGGGCCTAGTTTTTCATGATGTTTTGATGCCTCTATGGGTATAATACCACCTGATTTAGTTTGATACATATCTTTAACATTACTAAGAATTTCTTTATTTTTTAGAATAGCTGCTCCAAAAGTATGAGCTGTGCATTCAATTCCTAGGCATATCATAATAATAAATTATATTTTATGTTTAAAAATTATTCGGGATAACTATTCTACTACAAAATTCTCAGTGGAAAATTGATTATGTGATAGAATTGGAGCGTTCATTATGTCAGTTGGTAAAACTGAACGAATTGTGTTAGTTCCTAGATCTATTTTTGTCCTTTCCATTTGTTCTCTTCTTATTCCTTGGAGATCTCTATCCACTCTTAAACCCATTTTATCTAAAAGATCTTGTTTAGTATTTGGCCAACTAAAATGTTCTATATTTCTATCTGTTTGCGTATAAGTAAAAAAATCAGGATCTATATGAACTATTTCTGATCCATTAAAACTATAATGTGCAGAATTACCATCTATATCATCCATTAAACCCAATCCGTTTAAAGTCCCTAAAAATCTCATTAATTCAGATGGATCTAAATGTACATCTCTAACTAAATCTGCAAAATCTCGAATATACCATAAACTTTCTTGATTAACTCCTAAAAACTTAAGTGGAGGAGTGATTCTCTTTACACCTTGTTGAAGATATAAATCTTCTAGTCCTAGTACTAACGCTGGTTCAGGTAATAAAATTACATCTTTTGGTGATGTTTCTGCTAATGGTATTTTTTTAAATTTATTTCTATATATCCCCATTCCTTTTAATTGGGCAGGTTCTAATGTATTATGACTTCTTGCTTCTCTTATTACAAACCTTGAATCTTGTGATTCTAAGGGTGTTAAATAAACTATACTCGGTAATTTAAAAGGGGTAAAATCAAAATTAGTCCTTGGTTCTACTCTATATGTGGCAGTTTTAACTCTTCCATCTTGTGTATCAAACATAATTCTTGCGTCAATAGTTGTACTTCTTTTTCTTATTTCACCTATGGCTTCTTGAAACAGTTCTTTTGCTGTTTCTTCATCTTTTCCTTCACCAGGGATACGCATTCCTAATTCTGTTCTTTTTTCTATTTTTTTTGGAGTCAAATTTGATCTTTCAGCAAGCCAATTACTGTTATGTTCTATTAATCCATTAAGTGGCTCATAAAAAAAATTAAACACATAACTAGGATCGACTGATTCACCAGTGGATTTATCTAGTAATAGTACTTCTCTGATGGTTTTATATTCTGTTGCTAATTTTACCATGAAATTATTTAGAAATTAAGCTATTTAAACCTTTTGTTTGTTATAACTTTATAGTAATTACAAAACTAATTTGAATAAATAATCTAATTATAACTGTGGAAAACTGTGTTTTTGAAGATGAATATTTTGCAAAAGACAATAAAATTTTATCATCAGAATTTAACCTAAATAATCAAGATCTTCTTGTTTTTGTTCTTTGACTTCTACTGCTTTTTTAGTTTTTGACATTATTTGTTTTAGTTTTTCTTCAAATTGTTCTGCTTTTTTTACTAAAGGTTTAGGATTAACATTTAATTTTAAATAAGAATCTAGAACTTCTATGATTTTTGCAGCCCCTCTTGAATCTGGTAATTTAGTGTGGGTTTCTACAAGTACACATGTCATAGGTAATTTATCATTTAATAATAATGCACCAGTTGCACCTAGAATAACACCTTCTTTTAATCTTTCAATTCCTAGACTTTCAAATGATTTTTGTTTATTGGGTAATGTAGCATAATAATAAACAGAAGGATCATCTTTTTTAGTTTCTGAAGCTACACCTTCTAAAGAAATGATTTCTTTAGCTTTAACTTCTTTTGCTAGGTCTGCAATCATTTTAGCTACTTTCCATTCTATCCCTGAAATATTTGCAGTTGTTCTGAATAAAATTAGATTGTATTTTTTGTTATAGTATATACCTAAAGGCTCTATAACTTCTTCATTATGAATTGCTGCCATAGGTGCAATATCATGACTATCAATAGAACCTATTTTTTCTGCCTTTAAGTGTTCTATTAAAAAATTAGAAGCAATTGATCCGACTAAACCAATGCCCGGAAAACCATGAATTATAATTGGTGAAATAGGTTTTTTTGTTAATTTTAATTCCATTGTTAATTTCTGCTGTTAATTGTTTATAAGTTTTATTGAAAGATAGTTATTTAAAATACAAATTTTAATTACTATTATGCATATTAAATCACAATCTGCCATGGAGTATTTAATGACTTATGGTTGGGCTATTTTAGTAGTGTTAGTTG